>FWWL01000424.1_pt1 | contig 117193 bp, 113 predicted proteins | sample 2228331 | NCBI WGS metagenome assembly FWWL01 (sample SAMEA103939775, study PRJEB20133) | metagenome | reverse complement strand
GCCCTGCTCGCCGCCCTGCTCGCCGCCCGCGGTGGGGGAGCCGGCTCCGCCGCCCTCGGCGAGACTGCAGAACGAGCGGGCGCGCCGAGCGACGGAGGCTGCCAGGCCGCCCTCGTCCTGCTCGCGCAGCTGCGCGTAGTACTGCTCGGCGGTCTCCCCCGCCGGGAAGCCGAAGCGCTGCGGCAGCGGCGCAGGCTCCGGGAGACGGACCTGCTCCGCCGCCAGGTCGTCGTTGATCTCGAGGTCCGTGGCGAGGAGCCAGAGGTCGACAGCGTCAGGGGCCAGCTCCTCACCGCGCTCGAAGTGCTGCCGCAGCAGGTGGCACACCTCGTGGTAGAGCACCCCCTGAAGCTCGAGCTCGCCGCACCCCGCCACGAACTCCTCGTTCCAGCGCAGCACCCAGTCCGCCGTGACCGCGACGGTCGGGACGGAGCTGGTCGGCTCCGGTTCGATGCGCAGCGCCCAGAGGGCTGCTCCGAGGTACGGGCGCTCCCCGCAGAGGGCGTACCGGGCCGCAGCGAGCCGGGAGAGCTGCCAGTTCGAGCTCACAGCCCCACCGCCTGTGCGATCGAGGCGAGATGCCGTGTCTGCGGCACCGGCAGGTGCGGGGCGAGGCGGAGCTTCACCTTCGCGAGCTCGCGCGCGGCCACCAGCGCCACGTCCGGGGCCGACGCGGCGACGCCATCGATGATCTTCCAGGCGGCGAGCCAGCGCTCGTCCGTTGGACGCTCGGCTACGGCCTGCGCCACGGCCTTGAGCGCGGCCATGGCGAGATCCCCCCGCGCCGGCAGCGTGAAGGCGTCCGGGTCGGCGAGCGCCGCCTCGGGGTCGATGAGGTCGCCGCGCTCGAGGAAGGAGAGGAACTCGAAGGCAGGGCCGCTGCCGACGCAGCCGCCGAGGAGGGCAACGCCGGCAGCCTCCGCGCCGGCGGCGCGTGCAGCCGCGAGCAGGCGGAGGCCGAACTCCCAGGACCTGGGGCTGGGCCAGGGCTCGGACGAACGCGGCGCGCCGATGAGCAGGCCCGGCCGCGCCCGCACGAACTCCGCGAACTGCGTGCGGAGCCGCTCGTGCTCGGCCTCCCGCCGTCCGGGATCGACCCGGGGAACCGGTGCGGGCTCGGTCCAGCCGGAGAGGAACCCCCGGACCCACTCCTGCCGGACGACGCTCCATTCGAGGTGGCAGAAGCGGTTGGCCAGCGGCGGGGAGAGCTCCCAGCCGCCCGCCGCCTGGTCCGGCGGGTTGGCGGCGGCGATGATGGCGACGGATTCGGGCAGCTCGAGCTCGCCGACCGCGCGCTCGAGGACGACGCGGAGCAGCGCCGCCTGAACGGCAGGCGGGGCGGTCGAGATCTCGTCGAGGAAGAGGATGCCTTGCCCGGCGTGCGCCAGGCGCACCGCCCACTGGGGCGGGGCGAAGCGCACGCCCCCGTCGGCAACGATAGGGAGGCCGGCGAAGTCGCTCGGTTCGCGGATCGATGCGATGACGGTCTCGATGGGAAGGTCGAGCGTCTCGGCCAGCTTGCGGACGAAGCTCGTCTTGCCGGTCCCGGGAGGCCCCCAGATGAGCACCGGCACGCGCTCCTGCACGGCGATGGCGATCTCCTCCATACGGGTCGTCGCACCTCCTGAGTGCTGAAACAGGGAGATACCAGCGATGAGGAGAGACGGGTGGTTCCTCTGAAATTGATGAGCCGAGTGCGTGCGGACCTTACGGAGAGCAGGTGGGGGATTACGAGGCTGGTGACTTGCGATCTGTGGGGGTGATGCCGTTGCTCACGTGCTTACCGTGCTGCAGCACAAAGATGATTATACCGAATCCGGCATCGAACCTCCAGCCGATCCGCCGCACCCATCCCGATCTTCGAGCCCGGTACCGGAAGGCGCAGCCGGTCCCAGTGCACCGCCCCTGCTCCTGCGAGGGCCGCGCCCCGGCCCAGCGGGCGTGCGCCGCCGCAGGAGTTCCGGCGCCGCGTCACCACGAAAGTCCGCGCATGCGCGGCCAGCGCCAGGTCCTCCGCTGGACCACGCCGGCCGATCTCGCCGGGGGGATCGCTGGGCGTCGACGTGACCGAGCGGGAGCCCTGGCCGCGCGCCCCGCTCCGGCCCCGCTGCGGCACGAACTCACGGCGTGCCGCAGCGGATGGCACCAGGGGCCGCGACCGCCGCCCGTTCCTCATCTCGCTGTCCCTCCCGCGCGGGCTCTCCACGGCGCTTTTCAACACGTCATGAGCGGATTAGCTGACCGAGTCTCAACGGCTGCGCCCGCAGCGGCTTGTTGCGGCGATTTTTGGCGTTAGCCCGGCCTTGCAGTCCCCCGGAGGGGATTTTCACGGTGCAACACGTCCTGCAGGTGCACACGGTCCCAGATCTCGGCCCCGAGGACGTTGCAGTCCCCCGGAGGGGATTTTCACGGTGCAACAGTAGGGCCTACGTTCGTGAGTTTCACCCAAGGAGGTGTTGATGGAGTTGCAGTCCCCCGGAGGGGATTTTCACGGTGCAACGAAGAAGCGACCGCCGCTCCGCGATGGAGGCAATGAGAGCGTCGGCGTTGCAGTCCCCCGGAGGGGATTTTCACGGTGCAACTTGTAGGCAAACCGCCCTAAGCCGCCGTTCCCGGAGAAGACCGGGGTTGCAGTCCCCCGGAGGGGATTTTCACGGTGCAACGCCGATCGTTCGGAAGGTCCGATACCTTCCGCCTGGGCTCAAGGTTGCAGTCCCCCGGAGGGGATTTTCACGGTGCAACATATTGTCTAAACCAGATTCAATCCAACCTTTTACTTTCTCAGCTAGTTGCAGTCCCCCGGAGGGGATTTTCACGGTGCAACCTCGTGAAAAGCCGCTCGAAGGTACCGGCGCAGCGGGGATGGACTTGTTGCAGTCCCCCGGAGGGGATTTTCACGGTGCAACTCTTCTCGACGCCGGAGGACTTCGAGCGGAAGCTCGGAGCCCGGTTGCAGTCCCCCGGAGGGGATTTTCACGGTGCAACGTCGTCGTACACGCACTGCGCGGGTGCGACGACTACGTCCAAGTTGCAGTCCCCCGGAGGGGATTTTCACGGTGCAACTGCTACACGGATGCAGACCTGGTTGCTGTGCAGAGAGACAAGTTGCAGTCCCCCGGAGGGGATTTTCACGGTGCAACTACGCCAGCACGCGGCTCATTCAAGCACCTACGAATTGGCGTTGCAGTCCCCCGGAGGGGATTTTCACGGTGCAACTAGGGACAGGGATCGCGTGGTCGTCCTCGTGGACGACGAGGACGTTGCGTTGCAGTCCCCCGGAGGGGATTTTCACGGTGCAACTGGACCCGACAGGACTTCCACCGGGCACGCCGCATCCTAGGCCAGGTTGCAGTCCCCCGGAGGGGATTTTCACGGTGCAACTCTGGAGCGGCTGGGCCCTCATCCCAGCCGACGCCGGAAGGGTTGCAGTCCCCCGGAGGGGATTTTCACGGTGCAACTCTGGAGCGGCTGGGCCCTCATCCCAGCCGACGCCGGAAGGGTTGCAGTCCCCCGGAGGGGATTTTCACGGTGCAACTCCTGGGAGGCGATTGGCTCCCCGCCCCTGCCACAATCGACGAGTTGCAGTCCCCCGGAGGGGATTTTCACGGTGCAACCCAGTGGGCACGGGACGGAGGGCGATGGTTCGCCGAATGGATCTGGTTGCAGTCCCCCGGAGGGGATTTTCACGGTGCAACGCTCCCCGCGAGAGCGTGGGTCTGCTCATACCGCTGCTACGAGTTGCAGTCCCCCGGAGGGGATTTTCACGGTGCAACTCGGCCCCACAGCCCACCGGGGGACGCGGCTCCGCGTCTCCGCTCACGTTGCAGTCCCCCGGAGGGGATTTTCACGGTGCAACAGACTACGCAACGCAGGCAGTCGACCATCGCACTATCCAGGTTGCAGTCCCCCGGAGGGGATTTTCACGGTGCAACTGATCCGCAGCAGTTGGCCGCTGCCGTGGCGGAGGCGATCGGTTGCAGTCCCCCGGAGGGGATTTTCACGGTGCAACAGAAGTGGACTGGACGACGAGAAGATCCCTAAGAAGTGCGAGAGGTTGCAGTCCCCCGGAGGGGATTTTCACGGTGCAACCCTATGGACTTCCGGGCCGCACGGGCGCATGATAGAGGGTTGGCCCGCGCGAGCGCAACCCCCTCCGGCGTCAGAGAATCGTCAGGTCCGGGATCGACACCAGGCCCGGCCCGCCGAAGATGACCGTCTGCCGGGCCACCGAGGGCGGCAGGCGGTAGACGCGGATGCTGTCCTCCTCCCGCCTCACCCGCTCGAGCCGACGCAGCAGGCGCTCGTACTCCTGCTCGGTCAGCTCGCACTCGTACACGCTCCGCTGCACCCGCGCCCCGAAGCCCAGCAGGAGCTTCGCCAGCTTCCGCCGGTGGCGATCGTCGGGCACGTCGTACGCCACCACCACGTAGATCACCGCCCCCGCCCTCCACCCGCCGGATACACGGGACGTACGGCCCCCGAACCGCTCCGCACGGCCCGCGCCAGCCCCTCCGCCTGCCGCTCGATCACCTCTTCCCACGGGAGCGCGCGGCCGCTCGCGGCGTGCTTCGTCCGCCGCTTCAGCCGGAGCTCGAACGCCTCCACCACCGTCCGGCGCGCCTCAGCCGACAGGCGCACCCCGGCGCTGCCGCCGGCCTCGGCCCACCCGTCCGCAGGGCCCAGCCGGTCCAGCAGCCGCACCGCCAGCCAGTCTCCCAGCAGCGGCCGCAGCTCCTCCATCACATCGAGCACCAGCGACGGCCGGCCCCGGCCCGTCGCGTGCAGGAAGCCGATGTACGGGTCGAGCCCCGCCACCAGCACCGCCTGGAACACGCGCGCGTAGACGAGCGCGTACACGTACGACAGCACCGCGTTCACCGCGTCCGGCGGCGGGCGCCGCCGGCGGCGCCACGCGGGCCCCGCGCCCGCCATCCGCTCGCGAAGCACGGAGAAGTACGCCCGCGTCGCCCACCCCTCCGCTCCCGCCAGCTCGGCCACCGTGGCCAGCACCCGCACCTGCCGCGCCGCCTGACGCCACGCCTCCGGGATCGGCAGCCGCAGCGCGCGCAGCACGCGGTACTGGCCGTGCAGCTTGTTGCGGACGATCGCCCGCGCAAGCTCCCGCCGCCGCGCGGGGTCGACAGAGGCCAGCGCCTGCGCCGCCCGCAGTCCGCCGGCCGTCGACCCCGGGCGCTCCAGCCGGCCCTTGTAGCGGCCGTCGAGGCTCACGAACACCACATCGCACTCCGATGCCAGCAGCCGCGCAAGGGCCCCTGCCGTCAGGTGCACCGACCCGTGCACCACCAGCCTCTGCAAAAGCGGAAGCCGCAGCCTGGCGACGAGCACCCCGTCGCCCTCCACCAGCAAGAGCTCTCCCTCCGCCCGCACGACTGCGCCCTGCTGCGTCAGGTGAACCACCCGCATCGCTCGCCTCCTCGACCGGTCCGAAGATCGGGCAACCCATCACCGTGGCAGAAAACGCGGACACCTACTGTCGCGGAAGTACGACGATTCGTGAACTCGGACATGCATCCCACAATCGGTCAACAGGTGTCGCGGCGGCGGTGCTATACTGCGGCCGCTCACGGGAGCGAACGTGATGGCTGAGCGAACCGGAGTCGAGCAGGCCACGGTCGGAGCGCTGCTGCACGACATCGGGAAGCTCTGGGCCCAGGCCGGCGACCGCGACCCGGCCGCGGCGCACTGGGAGGGGTGCACCCGGAGCGGGCCCTTCCGCGGCTGCCCGAGCTGCGAGCCGCGCTTCCGCTACGCGCACGCGACCCTCGGGGCGCGGATGGCGGCGGCGCTCCTCGGCGACGGCGCCGGGGAGGTGGACCTCGTGGCGTACCACCACGCCCAGCGCCCGGACATCGAGCACCTTCTGCGCTTCGTGCGGGCAGGGGACCACCTCTCAGCGGGGGAGCGCGACGAGCGGTACGACGAAGCAGCAGGCCGAGCCGCCGCGGTTGGACGCCCGTTCCTCATCCCCCCGCTGGCCGCGGAGGGATCCGCGGCGCAGATCGCGCCGCGCGCTCTCGGCGACGACTGGCCTCCCGTGCGGCGGGCGGAAGCCGCCGACGAGGCCGGGGCGCACTACCGGACCCTGGTGGAGCGCTGGTTCGAGGCGGCCCGCAGCGCCAGGGCCCAGGAGCTCCAGGGCGACGCGCGTGTCGACGCCGTCCTCGGACTGGTCGAGAACGTGGCCTCGCTCGCGCCCTCGGCGTTCTGGGAGGCCATCCCGGACATCAGTCTCGCGGCGCACCTGCACTTCGCGGGCGCGTTCGCGGGCGCCCTCGCCGCCTGCGGCGACCCGCAGGCGGACCCCGCGGCGCTCCTCGTCGTGGGCGACATCTCGGGCATCCAGGCGTTCATCCACCGCGTGCCCTCGACCCGCGCCGCCAAGCAGCTCCGCGCCAGATCCTTTTATCTGTCCCTGCTCTCCCTCATCGCGGCGCGGTCGATCGCGCGCGCTGCGGGCGTGACCGCTGCGAACGTCCTCTCCGTCTCCGGCGGGAACTTCCAGGTGCTCGTGCCTCCGGACCGAGCCGAGACGGTCGAGCAGGCCGTGCGAGAGCTCCGGCGCGCGATGCGGGAGGTGCACGGCCCCGACCTCGACGTCGTGCTGGCCTGGACGCCCCTCGGCCGGGAAGAGGTGACCGGCAGGTTCTCGGCGGCGGTGGCGCGGGCCCGCCAGGAGCTCGCCGTCGCCAAGCTCCGCCGCCTCGACGGCGTCCTCGAACCGGCGCTCTTCGAGCCCCGCAGCACCGGGGGCGCCTCCGCGGCGTGCCGCGCCTGCGGCGCCGACGGGGCCGCGGACCGGGGCGACGACCTCTACCTCTGCGACTTCTGCAACGGGCTCGTCGAGCTGGGGCGGGAGCTCCCCCGCCGCCGCTTCCTCACCCTGCGTTCGGGAGGCACGCGCTCCGAGCGCCAGGGGTGGCGCCGGCTCTTCGGCCTCCTCGGATGGGACGTGGAGCTGCACGAGGACGCGCCCCGCCAGCGCCCGGCGGATGCCTCGCTCTTCGCGCTCGACGCCGAGGCCCTGGCAGACGAGCCGGCCGCGCGGCTGCTCGTGGTCGGAAAGTACGTGCCCATCGGCGATGACGGCACGCCCGCCGACTTCGAGCAGCTCGCGGGCCGGGCGCAGGGAAGGCCTGTCCTCGCCTGCGCGAAGGTCGACATCGACGACCTGGGCCGCTTCTTCCGCTCGCTCGGAGCCGCATCGAACGGCGGCGCTCGCGACACACCCTCGCGGTACGCCTCCGCCTCGCGGATGCTGTCGCTCTTCTTCGAGGGGTTCGTGGACTGGGTCGCCGAGTCGCCGGCGTTCCGCGACCGCCTCTACCTCGTCTTCTCCGGCGGCGACGACGCCATGGTCATCGGCCCCTGGGATGCGGTGCTCCGCTTCCTCCTCCAACTGCGGAAGGAGTTCCGGAACTGGACGGCCGGGAACCCGGCGCTCCACTTCTCGGCGGGCGTGGCCTTCGGCGGCCGCTCGCGGCCCGTGCTCTTCGCCATGCGCGCCGCGGAAGGAGAGCTGGAGCGCGCGAAGCTAGCCGAAGGAAAAGACCGGGTAACGCTGTTCGGCTTCCCCTTCCGCTGGGACGAGCTGGAGGCGGTACTCGCGCTGGCAAACCGGCTCGGCGACGAGATCGGCCAGGAACGGGTGTCGCGCGGCGTGCTCCAGGACCTGCTGGCGGCGGAAGCCGCCATCGACGAGGCGAACCCGCTCGGGAAGCCGGTGTACGGCCCGGCGATGTGGCGCGTTCCGCACCGCGTGCGGCGCTCCGGGCGGGAGCGAGGCCGCGAGCGGGCCGAGGAGCTCGCGGCGGAGGTGGAGCGAGAGATCTGCCGCGAAGGCGGCCCTGCCCGCCTGGCCGTGGCTGCACGGCTCGCGGAGTGGCGAACGTGGACGGGTGCGGGCGGTCGCGGCAACAGCCTTCGGGAAGCACAAGAACAGGAGGGACGCCGATGAGCCAGCATCAACGATACGGCCGCGGAGGCGGCCCCGGGCAGCAGGGAGACCCGCGCCCGGCCGTGTCCCTGAGCGACGACGAGGCGAGGCGGATCATCGTCGACGGCGACGCCGAGCTACTGGTCCGGACCGCGAGGGACCTGGGGCCGAAGCTCGGCGTGAACATGTCCCAGCTGCGCCGCTTCTTCGGCGAGGTGAAGCGGATCGAGATGGGCTGGGACCAGGACGAGGAGCGGGCGCGCCGTCGGGCAGTCCTCCTCGAGCCCCGGCTCGCCTACCAGCGGAAGCGGGAGGGGGCGGTGGCAAACCTCGAGCGGGTGATTGTGAAACTCTTGCCGTACGCGACCCAGTCGAAGGAGCACTTCCAGCGCTTCGTCGAGTTTTATGAGGCGCTGATCGCCTACTCGCCGGACAAGGGAGGTGACCGACGATGACCACGCCCGCTGCCCAGGACCGCGCCCGCCGCCTCGAGTCGGCGCTCGTCCTCTCCGCACTCATCCGCTGCGACACCGGGCTCCGCATCGGCGCGGCGGAGTCGACCATCGCCATCGGCGGCCTCGACCACCCGGTCATCCGCGACCCCGTCTCGGGCGAGCCGTACATCCCGGGCTCCTCCCTGAAGGGGAAGATGCGCAGCCTCCTCGAGCGCCGCTACGAGCTGAGCCAGACGTGGGCGATCGCCCGCGGGCGCGTCCACGTCCACGTCTGCGAGGAGGAGCACGAGTACGCGGAGTGCCCGGTGTGCCCGCTCTTCGGCATCGCCGCCCCGCAGCGCGCCCGCTGGTTCTGCCTGGCGCGCCTTCGGGTGCCCGACGTCTTCCTCGAGGATGCCTCCCGGCGCGAGCTGGCGGAGAAATCGACCGACCTCCCGTATACGGAGGTGAAGACCGAAGCGGCCATCGACCGGCTGACCTCCGCCGCCGTTTCCCGGACGATGGAGCGCGTGCCTGCGGGCGCGCGGTTCGGCCCGGCGCAGTTCATCCTCTTCCAGTACGCGGGGGACGACCTTCGCCGGAACCTCCAGGTCCTCCTCGAAGGGATGGAGCTGCTCGAGGCGGACTACCTCGGTTCCTCCGGCAGCCGCGGGTCGGGACGCATCTCGTTCCGCGACATCGGCCTGGAGCGCGTCTCGTTCCCGGCCGGCGGAGGCCTCGCCGAGCGCACCCCGCTCGGGGAGCGGTACCCGACGCTCCGCGACCTGACGGCCGCCTTCGACTCCCTCGGTCTCTGAGGCCGCGCCATGCCCGCCTACCGCGCCGCGGCGACGTTCGTCCTGACCCCCCGGGGCCACTTCCGCTTCGGCTCGCATCCGGCGGCCCCGGAGGAGGCGTCGCCGCTCCCGGCGAGCGACACGCTCTTCGGCGCGCTCGTCTGGGCCGCTTCCCTGCTCGGCGACGGGCCGGAGGAGCTCCTCGAGGCGTGCCGCAGCGGGGAGCCGCCCTTCCTTCTCAGCTCGGCCATGCCGCACGTCGACGGCCGGCAGCCGTTCGTGCCGCGGCCGCAGCGGTGGCGCGCCGCGGAAGAGGAGGACGAGGCGGCGCCCTCCGGCAAGGCGTTCAAGCGCGCCACGCACGTAGAGCTGCCCCTGCTGCGCTGGTACGCAGGCGAGCGAATGGAAGCCGCCGCCTGGGGGCCGCTCGTGCTGGCGGGGAGCTCCCCGCCCCCGGCCGCGCCCTGGCGCGCCGACACGATTCCCGGAGTGACGGTGGACCGCGTGTCGGGCGCCTCAGCCCTCTACAACCAGACGATGGTGGCTTTTGCGGAGAGCCGAGAGCGGCCGCCCTCGCGGCGGGCGGGGATGCCGGCGCTGCAGCTCCCCGCCGTCCATTGGGCGATCCACGTCCTGGCTACCGATGAGGCGGTCCTCGCCCGGATCGAGCGCTGGCTGCAGCTCCTCTCCCTCACGGGGGTCGGGGCTCGCCGCTCACGCGGGGGCGGAGCCTTCTCCTTCGCGCGCCGCGACCCGCTCCTGCCGCTGAGCGCCGAGCCGCGGGGGATCGCGCTCTCCTGGATCGCTCCCCGGCCGGACGAGGTCAGCCGCGGCCTCGCGCACCCGGACCGCTCCCTCGGCTACCGGGTGGACGAGCGGTTCGGCTGGAGCTCGAGCCCGTGGTGGCTCTCCGAGCGCTCCCGGCGCGTGCTGATGGTCGCCGAGGGCTCGTACCTCTCGCCGGAGCTCGCGGCACCCGTCGGGCAGCTCGTCGACGTCACCCCCGGGGAGCCGGAAGGCCGCCACCGGCTTTACCGGTACGGGTTCGGGCTCTTCCTCGACGAGGAGGCTGGGCGATGAGGCAGCTCTTCCGCACGTACGACGTCACCCTCACCGTGCAGTCGGCCCTGCACATCGGCGACGGCACGCGGCTCGTTCGCGACGTCGACTGGGTGTACGAGCAGGGGAGCGCGCACGTCATCGACGTCGACCGCGCGCTCGACCTGATGGACCGGATGGAGCTCGACCGGGCGCGCGACGGCGCTATCGCCCGCGCGCTGGGGCAGGCGCGCCGCGCCGAAGTCACGAAGGCCGTGCTGCCGGTGTTCCGCTTCGGGAGCGACGCGGAGCCGCACGAGGTCCTCGCCCTGATCCGGGACCCGGACGGCCGCCCCTATGTGCCCGGCTCCAGCATCAAGGGAGCGATCCGCACCGCGCTGCTCCGCACCCTGCTGCGAGCGCTCCCCGCCACGAGGGGGTTGCTGCAGTCGGTGCGGGCCGGAGGGCGAAGTCCGGCGTCTCAGCTCGAGGACGAGCACCTGCGGATCCTGGCACCTCCGGGCCGCTCGGCAGAGCCGCAGAACCGTGACCTCCTGCGCCTCGTGCGGGTGAGCGACTTCCGACCGATGCGGAATGTGGAGGCGGCCTTCGTTCCGGTGACGGTTCGCCGCGTCGACGACGGCCGCGCGGTGCTCACCGTCTGGGCCGAGTCCGTTCTCCGCGGCTCCAGGTTCCGGGGGACGATCTCGCTCGACCTCGGCCTCGCCTCCGAGCTCCGCGCGCCGGCCGAGCTCCTCGAGCGGCTGCAGGAGGAGATTCGAGCGGACACCGAGCACTTCCTGCGGGAGGCTGAGGACTGGGCGGGTGCCCCGTACGGCGACTGGGTTCCCCACGCCTCCGGCAACTGCCTCGCAGTCCTCGGCTGGGGGACCGGCTGGCTCGCGCACACGATCGGACCGCTCGTGCCCGCCAGCGAGCGCCGGCCGCTCGCCCGCCAGCTGCGGCTCGGCCGCCAGGCGCCGGACAACGTTCCCTTCCCCCGCTCGGTCAAGGTGGGGACCGTCGACAGCGCGCTCTTCGGTGGGAGACCGGGGACGCCGTTCGCGGTCCCCATGGGCGTCGTATCGCTGCAGTTTCGGGAGCGGGCATGATCGAGCTGGCGCGGCTGGAGGTGGCGGCGCGCTGGGCAGGAGCTCCCAGCCCGCGGCACGTCGGCCGGGCGCTGAACGCCTGGTTGTACGGCGCTCTCGCGCGCCTCGACGAGCGGCTGGTGGAGGAGCTTCACGATACGCCCGGCACCCGGCCGTTCAGCCTCGCCCTGTGGGAGCATGACGGGGAGGCGACGCTCGTCCTCGGCGCCGGTCCGGCCATCGCGCACCTCGTCCCCGACGCGGTCGAGCGGGCGTTACGCGAGGGGCGCATCCTCCTCGACGGGCGCTGGCTCCTGCTGGAGCGGGTGGCGCTCTGCCGGACGGCGACGCTGGAGTCGCTCGTCCGCGAGCGGCTCCTCCGGCAGCGGGCGCCCCTCCCGGTCCGCCTCACCTTCCTGACGCCCACGGCGTTCCACTCGCGCGGCCGCACGCTGCCGCTCCCGCTGCCGGAGGTGCTCTTCGGGGGCCTGCTCGACCGCTGGCACGACTGGGGCGGGATGCCGCTCGGCCCGGCTGCCGCAGCGACGATCGAGCAGTGCGCCGTGATCCGCCGCCACCGCATCCGCAGCGTCTCGGTGACGATGGAGGGCCGCTTCACGGCGTTCGTGGGCGAGGCGGAGTTCACCCTCGCGCGTCCGGATCCGGCCTACGCGGGCCTCCTGGCGCTGCTGGCGGAGTTCGCGGAGTTCGCCGGCGTCGGCCAGAAGGTCGCCATGGGGATGGGCTGCGTGCGCGCCACCGTCCTGCCGCCGGCGAGGAGCGCACCTCGCTCGGCGGCTGCCGCAGGAGAGGACACGCAGGGGCCGCAAGCGGCCGAACCTGGGGCGCGCGGCTAGACGCGGAGCCGGCCTGCCCCGCGCGAGGCTCCGGAACGGTCAGGCCAACCCCCGCAGGCTCTGCCGGCCGCCGCAGCGCGGGTAGGTGCTGCAGCCGAGGAACACGCCCGAAGGGCCCCGGCGCGCGGCGAGCCGCGCGCCGCACTCGGGACAGCGGATGTCCAACAGGCGCGCCCAGTTGGAGACCTCGTCGAGCGAGGCTGGCCGCCGGCGCCGGCACGAGGGACAGGCGAGCAGCGCGCCAACGTATGCGCCGTTCACCTCCGGCTCGAGCACCATGGGCGAACCGCACCGCGTGCAGCCAGGCAGACCGCCGAAGCCGCCGGCCTCCCCCCTCGACCTTCGCACATCGCGGCCGACGTCCTCCCCAAGGATCTGGCCGACCGCGCTCGCGGCCCGCGCCGCCGCAGCCCGCACCGCCACCCACCGCGCGCCGGCACGGCCCGCCATCCACACGGCCTGGGCGGTGAAAAGGACGGCCTGCCCGGCCGGGGCGCGCCCCATCGAAGCACCGGCCGCCTCGGCCAGTTGACGCAGCTGGAGCGGGGAGTCGTACCCGAGCCGCGCGTAGATGCGGCTCCCGCGCAGATCCTGCTCCATAACCGGGATGGCGGCGCGGAAATCAGGGAAGAACTCGATGCTCCCTTCGGGGCCGTCGAGCCTGCCCTCGGGTTCGAGCCCGGCCGACCGCCGGACGTTCGCCAGCATCTTGGCCGCCGGACCGGGAGCCTCCAGGAGTTCCGCCGATGCCAGCACGATGAGCTTCCCCCGCGCACGGCTGAGGGCAACCGTCATGAGCCGCGTGCCGAGCTCCCCTTGCAGCAGCTTTCCGGGGACGGGCAGCGGAGCAGCGTCGACGAGGTCGAGAACGATGGCGTCCCGCTCCGCGCCCTGGTACCGGTGAATCGTCCCTACGCCGATTCGTTCCCGCTCGCCGAGCGCGCGAATGAGGGCGCCGATGAGCCTGGCCTGGGGCCGGTAGGGAGTGAGCACTGCGACCGTGGAACCGTCGTCCGCAGCGTCCCGGGCGAAGCGCACCGCCCACACAGCCGAGAGCGGGTTCCAGCGTGAGGCATTGGAGCTGTCGCGCCACGCCGCGGAACCCGCCGTGCCCGTCTCTACGACGACCGCAGGCCAAAGGGAGAACGGCCGGCGTTCGGCGATGACGGCGGTCCGCTCCCGCACGCCGGGAGCGTCCTCGAGGCGGCCGAGGTACGCCCCCTGACTGACGACGCGGCAGATCGCCGGGTGCATCCGGTACTGCTGGCGCAGCATGGTGAGCTCGCAGGCTGCGTCCTGCTCGACGGCCGCAACGACCCCGGCGAGGTCGAAGACGTCCCGGCCGAGCAGCCGCAGGACGTCGGGGTCCTGAGAGACGACGACGGGCGGGAGCTGGCGGAAGTCACCGAAGACGGCGAGCCGCCAGTCGGCGAGCGAGCTGGCGAACAGGACCTGGGGCGGGTACGCCATGCTCGCCTCGTCGACGATGGCCGCATCGAACCGCTGCGCGTAGATTTCCGGCGTCAGCGCGGTCTTGGCGAGCGTGGCGAAGAGGAGCGGCGCATCGGCGATGATGTCCCGCTCGATCTCGCCCAGCTCCTGGCGGATCTCACGGAGCTCGCGAGCGATCTCGCGCGACCGCCCGCCTTGCGCCCCCTTCTGCTCCTCACCGGCACGCCGGAGCTCGCGATGCAGATCGGCCAAGCGCCGGGCGAGATCCGGGCGGCGTTCGAGCGCGCGGTCGCGGGAGGAGACCTTCGAGTGCCGGACTTCGTCGAGCGCGGGCGGCCCCACGCGCACCACGTCCGGCGGGCGTTCCTCCCCCAGCGCGCGGCAGACGGCAAGCACGGCCGCATCGAGGGCCACGTTGGCGTGCGCAGCGACCAGCACGCGTTCGCCCGCAGCGGACAGGCGGGCGACGAGCTGGCCGAGGGTAGCGGTCTTCCCGGTGCCGGGCGGGCCCCACACGAACCAGAGGGGCTCTGCGAGGCAGGCTCGGACCGCCTCCTCCTGGTACGGGTTGAGCGGGCCGCCGAGCGCTGCGGACCGCGGGGCGCGGGCGGCCACTGCGCGCGAGGCGCGAGGGCGGCCGGCGCCCGGCTGGAGCATCCGGTCGAGGAGCAGTTCTGCCGCACCCAGCTCCGGACGTCTCCCCGAATCGCCGGTGAGCTCGTCGAGGCGGTTGGCGAGCTCCAGGTGGAGGAACCAGGGCTGGGCTCGGAGGAACGCATGAGGGACAGGCGAGGGCAGCTCGGCACCGGCAGTCTCGACGAGGATGACGACGCGATCGCCCTCGCGGTAGAGGATTTCCGCCGAGAAGCGCGCCCCCGCGACGTCGAGCTCGACGGGCACACCTTCCGGCAGGAAGACCTCCGCGTGGAGGTCGAAGACGTAGGTTGCGGTGTCGGCATCGGCGGCGACGAGCCGGCCGTCGCTGAGCGCGATCGGCTGCCCGCCCTGCCGCCGCTGTTCTGCTGCCTCGGCGCGCAAGGCGGCCGCGAACGATTCGAGGAGGCTGCGCGCGTCCGTCACGCTGCTCCTCCACTTGCTCCGCGGGCGCCGCCGGACGGTTCACCCCTGGCCCGACCGCCAGCGCCCGGATCTAACCATCAAGCCCGACGGGCCGGAACCGTTCCCGTCCCGACGGCCGCCCTCGCCTCGGCGGCGCCTGCAGAGTCGCAGTCCCCCGGAGGGGATTTTCACGGTGCAGCGCGGCTGGCTGCCCCCCTGATCAGCCACCGGCGGAGCAGTAGGTTGCAGTCCCCCGGAGGGGATTTTCACGGTGCAACAGGCGACAGAGCTTGTCCACGCATTGTGCCAGGCATACCGGGTTGCAGTCCCCCGGAGGGGATTTTCACGGTGCAACCAGGGAGTCTGCACCAACAACTGCAACGCCAGTAGACGCCGACGTTGCAGTCCCCCGGAGGGGATTTTCACGGTGCAACCGGTCTAGTTCCGTATCCGTTTCAGCTCGCCGGGGTTCGGTACGTTGCAGTCCCCCGGAGGGGCTTTTCACGGTGCAACCGAGGCGCTCATCACCATCGCGAAGACGCTTCTCCTCGACAAGTTGCAGTCCCCCGGAGGGGATTTTCACGGTGCAACCCGGCAGGGAGTTGAGATTGAGGCGGGGTACATCAACGACGTTGCAGTCCCCCGGAGGGGATTTTCACGGTGCAACTAGTTCGTCAGCGTGTACGTGATGCGGTAGTCGGCGTTGTTGCCGGTTGCAGTCCCCCGGAGGGGATTTTCACGGTGCAACGCGGCGAGGGACGGCGGCGAGGACGAGGGACGGCGGCGAGGGACGAGTTGCAGTCCCCCGGAGGGGATTTTCACGGTGCAACGGGACAACAAGATCTGGATCTTGGGCGGGGCGAAGCTTTGGTGTTGCAGTCCCCCGGAGGGGATTTTCACGGTGCAACTCCATTGAACTCGCCGAGGCGCTCATCAGCGCCCAGCTCCTCTCGTTGCAGTCCCCCGGAGGGGATTTTCACGGTGCAACTCGAACTCTCAACGACTTGGTTCGGCGGGCGCCTGCTCTGGGTTGCAGTCCCCCGGAGGGGATTTTCACGGTGCAACCAGATGAACGTACAGCAACTCGACGTCTGGAGCGGCTGGGCTCTCAGTTGCAGTCCCCCGGAGGGGATTTTCACGGTGCAACTGGGAGAGCCGGAGCGGGTCTACACCTACTGCGATGAAGAGGTTGCAGTCCCCCGGAGGGGATTTTCACGGTGCAACAGGTGATGATTACGTGACTCCGCAAGAGTTTCTCATGGCTCTGAGTTGCAGTCCCCCGGAGGGGATTTTCACGGTGCAACAGGAGGTACTGTGAGCAATATCGATCCTCAGGAACTGGCCGCCCAGTTGCAGTCCCCCGGAGGGGATTTTCACGGTGCAACCGTTACTACACGAGCCCCGAACACACCGGGCTCCTCTTCGACGGGTTGCAGTCCCCCGGAGGGGATTTTCACGGTGCAACATGGGAGCTGGTCTATACGTTCCAGTGCAACTGCTCCCAGGCGTTGCAGTCCCCCGGAGGGGATTTTCACGGTGCAACTACACGATCCACGGTGGCCGGCAGTTGGATTCGAGGAGCTGGACGAGTTGCAGTCCCCCGGAGGGGATTTTCACGGTGCAACCAGGGTGCTCGTCCCGCGATGCTCCGCGTGCGGAGCCGTTGGGTTGCAGTCCCCCGGAGGGGATTTTCACGGTGCAACGGGCCCGGAGTGCCGACCTTGACGCGCAGGCGGCCCCCTCGTGTTGCAGTCCCCCGGAGGGGATTTTCACGGTGCAACAGGGCCTGCCGGACAGCATCGCAGTGGCGGCACGCGACCTCGAGCTGTTGCAGTCCCCCGGAGGGGATTTTCACGGTGCAACTTGTCGGTGTTTTGGTTCGCCGGTTTCTGGGTCCATCTCGTAGGCGTTGCAGTCCCCCGGAGGGGATTTTCACGGTGCAACGTGGCGCTCGCTAGTGGCGCGGGCCGACGCAATCCTGCCTCGCCCTTGTGTGTTGCAGTCCCCCGGAGGGGATTTTCACGGTGCAACACGCTCGCGAGGCGGTCATAGTATCGCCGAACAGTGTACGGTCGAGTTGCAGTCCCCCGGAGGGGATTTTCACGGTGCAACGTCATCTATCACGAGCTCGGTCACCTCCTCAGGGACCATGCTGTTGCAGTCCCCCGGAGGGGATTTTCACGGTGCAACACCGGTGCTACTCCGGCGAACCTGCTCGACAAGATCCTCAACGCGTTGCAGTCCCCCGGAGGGGATTTTCACGGTGCAACACATTCCGCGCGGTCCTGCCGTTCCTCTTGGTGAAGATGGCCGTTGCAGTCCCCCGGAGGGGATTTTCACGGTGCAACTCAGCGAATTCCTCGAATCGCTCCCCAACACCCCAGGCGAGGATGAGTTGCAGTCCCCCGGAGGGGATTTTCACGGTGCAACCCTATGGACTTCCGGGCCGCACGGGCGCATCATAAAGGGATCGCCCGCGCGGCCGCAAGGCCCCGGGCTCAGCGCGACGCCAACTGCGCCCGCAGGAATTCAACCACCACGGCGTACGGGTCGCGGCGCACGTCGATCTGCAGCTTCGAGAGGATGCCCGCGAGGAATTCCGGCGGCCGGCCCCCGGGCGTCGCCTCCCGCACCGCCTCCTCGCTCACCCCCTGGAAATCGTGCCCCACGATCGTACGGTGGCGAAGGTCCACGAGCCGATCGAGGGCGTTGAGGTCGGCCACCGCCCGCCGCAACCGCTCCCGGTCCTTCTCCCGCACGAGCAGTGCCCCTTCGGCGGCCGTGCCCGGAGGGTCGCCCAGCGCGTACTCGAGCATCGCTTGGAACGTGGGCCGCGAGGCGTCGCGCCAGTCCAGCGGCCGCCCCCCGATCCTTCGCTGCTCGAGGAACTGCAGGAGCGCCGGGTTCGCACGAATCCCCTCCTCCCAACGCCGCTCGTTCTCCCGCCGCACCTCCGGACCCCTGTCCGTAGGCAGGCCGAAGATCTCCTCCACGAGGACCCGGTACACCGCCTCCTGGAAGCGGTAGACGCGAGCGAGGAAGTCCGCATACCGCCCCTGCTCGAACGTGATGCGCGCGTTCCAGAACAGCTCCCCCACGAGCGCCCGCAGCCGCTCCGAGCCCGCACCCTCGGGCTCGAGGAGTCCCAGCAGCCCATCCCGGAGGCCCGATCGGTCGAGGAAGCCGCGTGTCCACGCGTCCCCCTCGCGCTCCGCCTCGTCGAGCGCCTCCAGCGCCCGCTTGAAGTCGAAGTCGAGACGGCGGGCCGCAAAGGCAGCGAGGGCAGCGAGCGCGCGCGGCGGGGGTTCGAGCTCGCGCAGGTGCCGCTCCGCGGCGCGGAAGTCCTTCCGACCGAGGGCATCGAGGATGACCTGCTCGCGGAAGGCGCCGATGACCTGCTCGCCGGCACGGAGGAGGCGGGGGGCGCCGTCCCGGGGTTTGTAGAGGGCCTCGAACCGATCCCCGAACAGCCGCACGCCGTGGAGGAGAAGCGCCGCGTTGCAGGCGGGCGTTCCGCCCGCCAGGAGCCCAAAGCACCGCTCGACGCCGCCCTCGGGGAGCTCGCGGCAGACGCCGGCGAGCAGCCCGCGCATGGCCTCGAAGGCCTCGTCGTACAGGGCGGGGTTCGCGCCGCGGATGGTCCGGACCTCGGCGGAGAGCGCCCCGTGCAGCCGCCCCGGCAGGAGCTGCCCGATGATGCGGGCGAAGTAGAGGGTGTCGTACCTGCCGTGCTGCGGGTCGTCCTGGTCGGTCCCGATCAGCACGAGGCGCACGGCCGCGCTCGGATGCCGCTGCAGGACGCGCTCCACGCAGGGCTCGATGATCTCGAAGGAGAGCTCCTCCGCGACCTCGGCCGATCCGGCCTCGAGGAGGCGCAGGATCTCCTCACCGTCCGTGCGGGCCTCGCGCAGCTCCCGGCCGGCGCGCTTCACGTCGCGCGAGCCGACGTTGCAGAGGATGAGCACGACGCCGCCAGCCACGAGCGGATTCTACCCGGAGGCGACACACGGGTGGCGCCCGCCGGGCGCCGGGGCCGGCCTCGCGGGCAGCGCGAAACGCCCCTCGCGCCGCCGGCAGCCGGTGCGGTCCCGGGGGAACACCGGCGCCGACGCGCGCCCGGAGCCCGCAGCGAAGCGGGAAGCCGCCGCGGGGGCACTTCCCCCCGGCGACCGCCGACCGTGCGGTAAGCTACCCTAGAGCGTGAGCGGATTTCAGGTGCCGGAAGGAGTTTCGCCATGAGAGTGGTCGTAGACCCCGATCTCTGCGAGGGAAATGCCCGCTGCGTCGCCGCTGCGCCGGAGGTGTTCGAGCTCGGCGACGATGACCAGGCGCGCGTGCTGATCGAGGAACCCGGCGAGGAGCTCCGCGAGAAGGTGGAGCGCGCCGCCCGGGTCTGCCCCCGCGGGGCCATCCGCATCATCGAGGACTGACCGGCCTGCCGGCAGCAGAGGAAACAGATGCAGCCCCGGCTTGCGGCCGGGGCTGCACGCTCCTCCCGCTCGACGCCCCTACTCCTCGACGATCACCCGGCCCCGCATCCAGGGATGCGGCGTGCAGTAGTAGTCGTAGACGCCGGGCTCCTCGAAGGTGTACGCGAACGTATCCCCCTGCAGGAGGAAGCCCGAGTCGACGCGGCCATCCGGGGTTCCCTTCGTGCCGTCGGACTCGCCCGACGTCACGGTGTGAGCCACCGAGTCGTCGTTCACCCACAGCACCGTGTCCCCGACCTTCACCGTGACCACCGGCGGATCGAACGCCCGCTCGGCGTTGTCCGGGTTCCACGCGCCGACGGGAATCCGCACCGTCACCGACGCCGACGGCGTGGCCGGGGTGGCCGCGGCCGGGGTTTCCTCTGCGGGCGCCGCGGCGGCGGACTCGAACACCTCCGGGTCCTCGCTGCCCTCGATGTCGATGAGGCCGATGGCGCCCTTGTAGAAGGTCCGCACGAGCGCGTGGTCGACGAGGATGGCGCGCATGGGCACGAGCCCCACGAGCTCGACGACCGTGCCCCCACCCGCAACCACGAGCGTGGACTGCGAGCCGCGGATGACGCGGTTCGCCGGATGCGTCGCAGCCTCCGGGTACACCACGTCCCAGTGCGATCCGATCGGGTGGAAGTTGGAGTCGAGGTTCAAGCCCTCGTTGACGAAGTAGATGCGCGCCCGCTCGCCCACCTTCATCCGCAGGGTGTTATCCCCCGTGAGGGCATCGGTGCGGCCGTTAAAGGTGACGTACCGGGGCTCCTCGAGCTCCAGGGCATCCCGGTCGAAGGGCGCCACGCCGTCCTCCCCGGGCTCGCCGACGTACCACTCGCTCTGCATGATGGCCCACTCATGGTCGACCGCAGGGAGCGGCTCCTCCGGGTCGACGATGAACATCCCGTACAGGCCGTGGGCGATGTGCAGCGGCACGTCCCCGTAGGCGCAGTGGTACATGAAGGCGCCCGGGTACATGAGGCGAACCTCGATCGTGGCCGTCTCCCCCGGCAGGACGGTGAGGGCGGCAGCGCCCCCACCCTGCCCGGTGACGGCGTGGAAGTCGATGTTGTGAGGATGCGTGTTCGTCGCCAGGTTGGTGAGCGTGATCCGCGCGACGTCGCCGACCCGACCGCGCAGGACAGGCCCCGGCGTGCCGCAGACGACCTCGTCGTGACCCGCGATGCGGTATCCCCACATCTCCGTCTTGACGCCGTTGGCGGGGTCGAGGTCGCAGACCCCCTCGATCGCCTCCAGGTGCACCTCCCACACGGCCTGGTAGTCGCGCGTGATCGGCGGCGGGACCTCGGGGGCGTAGGCGGCATGAACGTCCGACGCCGGCGCCTGGCGCAGCTGGTCCTTCGGCGTGAGCACCGGGAGCACCGACTCCCGCTCCGGCGCCTGCGTCCGGCCCTCTCCCGACGGGCTGCGGATGAGGGCCACGGACACGCCCAGCGTCGCCGCTACCAGGAACCCCAAACCCGCCCATAGCCATGGTGCCCAGCGGTTTGCCATCGCGTGGCACCTCCTTTCCCATTGGGGTCATCTGTAGCTCTCCTACGTTCGATGCTCGGGCGAAGGCCGCTCCACGGACCATGGCCGTTCGGCCGGTCACCAGGGGCCCAAGTGGGCCGATGTCACCGCCGGGCCGGCCCGGCGGGGTGCGCGGCGAGCAGGAGGAAGAGGAGGCCTGCCAGCGCCAGTCCGGTCTGATACGTGTTGTGGAGCCCGAGCCCGCCGGCGAGGAGGAGCATGAGCGGCGGCCAGAGGCGGACGGGCGCGCGGCTCGCTGCCGCTGCCGCAACCCCGACGGCTCCTGCGTACAGGACGCCTGGCAACGACTCCGCCAGCCCGAAGTTCCAAAGGGTGAGGAAGCGGAGCGTCCACCCGCTCGGCCCGTAGAGCATCGCGGCGGTCACGCCACCTGCGGCGAGCCCCAGGAGCACTCCGCGCCGCCTTGCGCCCACGGCCCGGGGAACGAGGACGACGCCGGCGGCGATGGCGAGGAGATCGCCGCTCCAGAGGACCCACTGCCCAACACGGCCGAGCTCGACTCCCGCCCCTTGCAGGATCGTGTGCGCCGCGAGGAGGTCGAAGGCCGCGAGGTAGAGCGCAAGCGATGGCGAACGCCACCGCACCGCCGCCGGGGCTCCCGCGGCCGTGATGAGCCCCGCAGATGCGGCGCCGCCGAGAGGGTTGGCGAGCCATCCGAGCCGCAATGCGGCGGCCGTGAGGCCGAAGAGGGCGAACATGAGCGCGGCGTACCTGGCCTCGCGCCGGTGCCACGAGGCGGCGAGGACGAGCACGACCGCGAGGACGAGCAGCACCTGCGCAGCGTCGAGCGCGAGGTTGCCGAGGCGCAGCACGCCCTCGTACGCGCGGCGCAGGAGCGGCTGGTCCGCGGGGACGTGCACCGCCGTGCGCGACAGCAGCCGCAGGAGCAGCAGCTCCGCCAGCGCCGCCGCCGCCAAGGCCCAGGTCGCCACGCCGGCGAGGACCGCGATGTCGGTTCGCGGGGGCTGGCCAGCCAAGGCAGCAGGTGCTCTGGCGGAGCTGCTCACGGGAGACTCCTTTAGGCGCGCCGGTATCCGTACCACGCGAAGGCGAGTCCGATGAGGGTGAAGGCGAGGAACAGCGCCACCGCCGTGACGATCCACGGCCAGTTCGACTCGCCTCCGACGCCGAGCGAAGCGCTCGAGATGTTGAGGGTCACGAACTGCGAGACCGACTTCATCCCGTCACGTTCGCCGTTGGCCCCGTCCCAGACCGCGAAGGCAACGTCGGTCGGCTGGCCGGCCGAGAACGCCGCCTCCTCTTCGCTCGAGGCATCGAACGGGCGGGCGAACACGACCTGCCAGCGGCCGTTTTCGTACACGCCGTGGCCAGAGACGGACTGGGACGCCGCGGGCGCAAGGGTGCCGAACGCCTGCGCGACGAGGTTCTGGACCGGCCCTTCGAAGGCCGCATACGGATTCCCCACTGCCCGTGCCGGATAGAAGAGGTCCTCGGTCGAGGGGTAGGTATCGACGACCGCGCTCGCGTACCGCTCCGATGGGTCGGGGACGCCGGCCTCGGAGTCAGCCCGCCAGTGCCAGATGTTGACGCCGGTGCCGGGCTGGCCCATGCAGAAGCTCGGCACGCTCGTCGCCGAGGCCGCGGGAAACTCGACCGCAGCGGCGTCGGCGAAGTCCTCAGGACGGTAGCTGCTGTCGTTCTTCGTCGCGTCGTCCCACTCCAGGCGGAGGTAGAGGGTCCCCTGGTGGTGCACCGCCTTCACCCTGACGACAGGCACGCTTCCGCCGCCCATTGCGTACGTGGCGAGCTGCCCGGAGAGCGGCACTTCCACCTCCGGCACCTCGCTCCACAGGTCAGCGGTGGGGTCCAGCCCGGGCGACTCATTCACCGCGAGCGCGGTGAGCTCCAGGTTCTGCGTCTCCGCCAGGCGAACCCCCGTGACCTGGAGAAGGCCCGTCGCAACGGCGACGATGGCCGCCAGGGCGAGTGCCTTGACGACGACGGTGCTCGGCCGCAGCAGGGATCCAGTCATCGTTTCCACTCCCGAATGGAATCCAGATCGATCACCGGCGGAGCTTGGCGCTCCGTCTCTTCCGCTTCCCAGAACCGCGACGGGGCTGCAGCGACGTCCCGCGGCTCCACCCCGAGCGTCGCCTGCTCCTCGGCGAGCCAGGCCTGGAGCGCGGCCGCCGCGGCGGCGTGGAACGAGCCCGGCGGCGCGAGCCGCCCAACGGCCCGGGCGAACGCGATGCCCCATCGGCCGAGGTGCTCCTGGAAGAAGAGCTGCTGGCCGCGCCGCGCCATGCCCTCGAGCTCTTCACCGGCGCCGAAGGCCTCCTTCGCCGCCAGCAAGCTCATGAACTCGAGCTCGGTGCCTATCTCGTCGGGCCGGTAGCCGGTACCGCACCCCGTCACGTTCCAGGCCCGGTAGAAGCCGGCGACGCGAGCCATCTGTTCGGACTGCTCCGTGGGGTCCCGGGCCAGGTAGGCGCTCTCGAAGTTCGGACAGTCCGGGTTGAAGGTGAGGGTGAACAGCTCGGTGTGCTCCTGCCGCCAGCCCTCCGCACTCAACGACTCGACGCGCTCGCAAACCCCGGCGACCGGCGTGCCTCGCAGAACCGGGGCCGCGTGCCGGGCGAGCTCCCGCAGCTGAGCCAGCCCTTCCTCGGTCGGGTAGGCGAAGCAGCGAGCAAGGAGCGCGTACGCGAGCGCCCTGCGCTCCGCCGCACTCGTGCGCACCGTGGTGGCTCCGGACATTTCGGCCCCCTCAGATGGAGTTCAGGGTGCGCCGCTCGGGGCGCTCGTAGATGGGCTCCACGACGGAGACGCGGACGATCTCGTTCCCGTCGCGGTCGTAGCCGATGACGGTGTCGTTGTAGATCTCGCGAACCGTCCCATTCACGCGGACCTCTTCCACCTTCTCCCCTTCTTCGATGCGGTAGGAGAAGACGATGGCCTGCGTCGTGCGGAAGAGCTGAAGCACCGCCAGCAGCTCGCGGCTGGGGTTCGTGTACCGCTCGATGGCCTCGTCGACGCCGGGTCCGAACATCTGCCGCAGGTAGGAGCGCGGGACCCAGCGCGGCGGGATGTAGTAGACGTTCGGCTGCGTGCCGAACTGCGGGTAGAGCGGCAGGGCAACCCGCTCGACGTGAACGAGGTAGTAGAGGGGGTTCTGCCGGTCCTCGACCCAGCGGCCGGTGCCGTCGACCCTGACGAGCCCCTGCAGCCGGATCTTCCCGACGCATACGGACATGCAGCGGGTCTCCATCGGCAGCCCGTTCGTCAGCGGGTCCGTCCCCTCGATGCGCGGGTAGCAGGCGATGCACTTCTCCGAGGTTCGCGTCGTCGGCCGGTACATCGCTTTCTTGTAAGGGCAGGCCTCGACGCACTTCCGGTACCCGCGGCAACGCGCCTGGTCGATGAGAACGATGCCGTCCTCCGGCCGCTTGTAGATGGCCTGGCGAGGGCAGGCCGCGAGGCAGGCAGGGTAGGTGCAGTGGTTGCAGATGCGCTGGAGGTAGAAGAACCACCCCTGATGCTCCGGCAGCTGCACCCCCTGAGCCGAGAAGCGCGTGGCGACGTCCTCGCCGTTGTTCGGCGACTTCCACTCCTCCTCGCTGGGGATGTAGCCGAGCGCGCGCTGGCTCTGGCCGTCGGCGGCCTCGAAGATCGTCTTCCCCTCGAAGCGGCCGTACGGCGCATCCGGACCGCCGGCGGCGCTGGCATCCCAAACCTGGCCGCCGGGGTTCGCCTCCTCGAGCATCCCCAGGAGCTTGACGTCCCACCCCTTCGGGTACCCGCCGTACGGCTTCGTCTCGACGTTGTTCCACCACATGAGCTCCTGGCCGGGCGAGAACGTCCAGGTGGACTTGCAGGCCATCGAGCACGTCTGGCAGGCGATGCAGCGGTTCGTGTTGAACACCGCCGCGAACTGCCAGCCGCCTTCGCCGGGCTCGTACGGGTACTCCATGTCGCGGCCGATCTGCCAGTTGTAGACGGTCGCCATCACTGCTCCTCCGAACGTTCGACCTCGTTCACCGGTCCGAAGACCTCATCGATGACCTCCCGCACGAACGCCTCCCCGCGCCGCTCGAGGATGGCGTGCGTACCCCTGAAGAACGGTGAGCGGAAGAGCCGCCACACCTTCTGGCGCGGCATGCCGAGGAGCGCGTACTCCTCGACGATGGTGCGCGCCATCTGGCGGTCGAGCTCTTCTCCCTCGTCGACCGGGAAGACCACGCCGACGAGCGCGTAGGGGTCGTCCGGTTCGAGCTGCTTCCTCTGCTCGGCCATCGTCATGCTCCCCGCACCTGCACGAGGCGCCCTTCGAGGTACGCCCGCATCAGGTCGTTCTCCTGCCCTTGGCGGAACCCGGACCGAGCCCAGGCCCAGTTCCCGTCCTCGGCCTTCGTGATGCGGACGAGGGTCTCCTTGGGAACGGTGTTGAGGGCGTGGTTGTCGGCCTCGCCGCCGAAGATGAACGCATGCGCGACCTTCGCCTTGTGGAAGAGGGTGTCCGTCTGGTGCATGGGCATCGCCCAGTCACGGGTGAGGCTCTGGTGGGAGCCGTAGCGGAAGGTCGCCTGGTAGCCGGTGTCGGCGGACATCGCCCGACCATCGGGCCGGGTCTCGTGCGCGAGCACGCTCTTCTCGGTGGCCATGTAACCCCCGTGCTTGGTCATGACGACGCCGCGCGGGTAGCTAGGGTTGTACTTCACGCGGAACATCGCGCGCGCAACCTTGTACCGCGGGTCGCCCTCCTTCCACCCCGGGAAGGGCCGGTCCACCGGGTTCGCGTCGACCCAGACGTAGTCGCCGTCGTTGATCCCGAGCTCCTTGGCGTCCTCGGGATTCATGTGGAGCTGGTACTCGCCCACTCCGGGAAGCCGCGAATCGGCGCGGTACGGGTCCGAGAAGTCGCTCCCCCAGAGGAGCGTCCAGTCGTTCGCCGCCCAGGAGGAGTGGGTCGTGTGGCGGGACTTCGGCGTGAGGAAGTAGAAGCGGAAGCCCTGCTCCCAGAGCGGGTTCTTCGTCTTCTTCACCTCCGGCCAGGGCAGCTTGATGTTGCGGATCGTCCGCAGCTCGGGATCCATCTCCTCCGGCGGGATGCCGAAGTCGTTCGGCCGGATGAGCGGGTTGGAGCTCACGATCACGTTCGGGAGGTACGGCGTCGCCTCCGGGCCCTCTCGATGCACCACGAAGTTCTCGCCGAACTCGATCGCCTCGGGAATGTCGCAGTACGAGTTCAGGCGGCCGGTGTCTGTGAAGAAGGGCAGGCTCTCCTTGATCTGCTCGTAAAAGGGGATGCGCGGGTAGGTGCGGAACATCATCAGCGCGACGCCCGGCTCCCCGTACTTCCCCTCGATGATGTCCTGCACCTTGTACCCGGCCGTGGGGCCGGAGCCGTCGAGGAGGCGCTGGATGTAGACCTCGGAGCGGCCTTCCAAGGCGAACTTCCAGTAGTCGGCGAACCGCTGGTCCCCCGTTTCCTCCGCCAGCGCCTTCGCCACGCCCGCGATGATCTCGACGTCATCCTTCGTGTCGAACAGCGGCTCCAGCCCGCCTTTCCAGATCTGGAGGAACGGATTCGAGCAGGACGCCGTGATCTCGTACTGGCGCATCTCGGCCCACGAATTTGCGGGCAGGATGAAGTCTGAGTATTCGCAGGTCGCCGTCATCTCGATGTCCTGCGTGATGATGAGGTCGATTTTCGGCAGGACATTGAAGACGATGTTGTAGACCCACTTCGCGTTGTTCAGGATGTTGACGTTCGTCGTCCACACTACCTTCGTGGGCGTGGGCATGTGCGTCTTGCCGGTGAAAACGCGCCGCCCCTCCTTCGGCGTGTCGACGATCAGCGCGCGGTCGCCGTGGGACCAGTACGCCGGCTCCTCGTCTTTCGTGTAGGCGTGGACCACGAGCTCTTTCGCCGAGGCGTTCGGATCGAGGTTCATCTTGAACGGGTCCTCGGCGATCCACCCCTTGAATCCGGGCCCGGTCTCGGGGGTGGCCTGGAAGAGCGCCGCCTTGTAGTTCCCCGCCCAGGTGTAGCACCCGGCGCCTGGCTTCCCGATGTTCCCCGTCAGCATGAGCGGCAGGTGCGTGGCCCGGTTGTGGAGCGTGGCGTGGAACCAGTGGTTGATGCCTTCGCCGACGTGGATGGCGACCGGCTTGATGGTGGCGATGTCGTTCGCGAGCCGCTCGATGAGCTCCTTCGGCGCGCCGCTGATCTCCGCCGCGGTGTCGAGGTCGTAGTCCTGGAGGTGGATCTTGTACGCCTCCCAGGTGGTCATCACCTCGACCACCGTGCCATCCACCAGCGTGATCCGGTCTCGGTACTCGAGGGCGGGGTCGATCCCCTTCGCCGTCAGCTTGTCGCCGACGTCGTCGCGCGTGATGGCCTTGAGGCTTCCGCTGTTGGCGTCGAACACCACATAGTCCTGGAGCCGCTCGTACTGCTCGGGCCTCAGCCCTTGCAGACGGAAGCTGGGCCCATTTGGGTCGAGCGAGGGCTGGTAGCCGGGGAAGACGTCCCGCGGGTCAAGCCGCTTCAGCGTGTCCGTGCGAATGATGATCGGGAAGTCGGTGAACCGCTTGACGAAGTCCTCGTCGTAGAGACGGTTCTCCATCAGATAGCGGGTGATGGCGAGGAAGATGGCCGTGTCGCCGAGCCCGGGCCGGCACGGGATCCAGTAGTCGGCTTTCGTCGCCGGCGGGCTGTACTCCGGCGAGATGACCACGATCTTGCCGCCCCGCTCCATGACTTCGATGGAGAAGTGCGCATCCGGCCGCTTGTTCTCGACGAGGTTCTTCCCCACCGCGATGTGGAGCTTCGTATGGCGGTTCTCGTTGAAGTCGACGTCGGCCGCCTGCAAGCCGTGGACGAAGGGGAAGCCGGGCGCCTGGTCTCCGTGCCAGGTGTAGTTCGACCAGTTCCGGCCTCCCTTCGCTTCCTCCGGCGAGACGCCCCGGACGTAGACGTCGAGGAGGGCAAGCATGTTCGACGCGCGATAGAGGCCGTACTTGCCGATGACGCCCAGCAGCCCCATGCCCCCGCGGAGCTTGAACGTGCGGGTGCCGGCTCCCTCCATGGCCTCCACCATCTCCGGCTGGTACCCCTCCTCGAGGAGGATCCGCTTCCCGCTCTCGCCCGAGTACCGGCGCGCGATGGCGATCATCCCCTTGGCGATGTACCGGAAGGCGTCGTCCCACGAGATCCGCTCGAAGGTGTCCGTGCCGCGGGAGTCAAACTTGAACTTCGCGCGCGTCTCGGCGTCGAGATCCGGGAAGCCCGCGTCCGCCCATTGCTTCCAGCCGGCACGCACCATCGGCCCCTTGAGCCGGTACGGCCCGTGCACGCGGCGGGGGAAGGTGATGCCGTTGTTGCAGCCCCGCGGGTTCCAGGCGACGGTGGCACTGTTCCCGTGCTGGTCGAGAATGCGCCCGTTGTCGTAGTTCTGCTCCGTCCGCATGATGATGCCGTTCCGCACGAAGGCGCGGAGCCTGCAGTTGTGGGTGCAGTTCGGGGCGCAGACGAAGGTGAAGCTGTCGTCGTACCGGTACTGGTCACGATAGACCTGCTCCCAGTCCCGCGACGGGTACGCGGCGAGCGGGTTGTCGACCCCCTGAGCGGCCCGCAGGAAGGCAAACCGGGAGGAGCCGTACCAGGAGGCGATCCCTGCGGCGGTGACGCCGCTCGCTTTCAGGAAGTCGCGTCGAGACAGGGCCACGCTGTTTCCTCCTCGAGAGGGATCTCCCAACCGTCGGCGCAGCGGCGGCAGAGCGGGCCGAGCGCCGACGGGATATGCCGGGCGCGTTCGACCTCTTCGTCGCAGGAGAAGCAGCGCACGTGCCCGCGGGGCCGTTCCCCGGCGGCCGCGGGCACGCGCACCTCGCGCCAGCGGAAGAGCTCGTCATCAGGGAAGCGGCGGTAGGCGAGCTTCTGCGCCTCCCACGCCTCCAGATCGGGGAACGTCGCCGCCGCCGCTTCCCGCAGGCCGGACCGGGCGGCAACGCGGACCGCCCGCCCGCTCTCTCGATCGACGAACGTCGCTGCGAGCTTTCCGTCGTCCTGGACCACGAGCGTGCCCTTGCCGAGGCGCGTCCCGGTCAGCGCCTGGACCGCGTCGGCGGCGCAGCGGGTGGTCTCGACGACCACGGTCCACCGGCTGCCGTCGTGGGGAATGCCGATGCCGAAGAGCCGGCCCGCGAAGAGGACGAGGCGCGTTCCCAGCACCAGGCCCGGACAGCCGCTCCGCGCGCCGTGAGCCTGCCGTGCGAGGAGGAGCGCACGCTCGAACGCGAGGTCCTCCGGCAGCAACCTCCGCACGGCTTCGACCGCACGGGCCACATCCGCGTCCAGCGAGTCGAGGCTCCACGACCCCAGTTCCTCCTCGCCGAGGACTTCCTCGGCCACCCTGGCGCGGAACGTCGGAACTTCGAGCGGAGTGTGGGTCTCGATGAGGACGACGTCGCACGCGTCCCGGAGGTATTCGGCCAGGCCCACGCCGTTCCGGCCGCGGGGCCGGAAGGCGATCTGGTCCCGGTCTTCGGCCGCGAGCACCGTCGCCTCGGCGCCGGCTGCCCAGATCCGCCCCGACGCCTTATGGGGTGCATCCACCTCGTGGTGCGTCCGCTTCACCCATCCGACCCGCAGGCCGGTCTCCCGCAGCCGCTCGATGAGTCGGGTCGCGAACGTCGTCTTCCCGCTCCCGCTCGGCCCACGCACCCCGAGGAGGAGGGGGTACGCACTCGCTGCCGCGTAGTCCTCCTTCACGTCGACCGACTCTACTCAATGGCCCTAGGGAGCACCCACGGCCGATCGGACGCAGGTGAGGGGGCCGATCGGCCAGACGAGCGAGCCATGGCAGCATATCGGGTATGGGGAAGAGCGAGCGGCCTGCCGGCGCCCACGGGCTGCGGCTCCGCCCACTGGGAAGGTCGGGGTTCTCGGTGACGGAGCTGGGCCTGGGCGCGATGGACACGCCAACCTCCCCGGAAGGGGCTCGCACCATCGAGCGCGCTCTGGAACTCGGTATCCGGCTCATCGACACCGCCCGCGAGTACGCGGGAAGCGAGCAGCTCATCGGGAGCGTCCTGCGCGAGCACCCCGCGCCCGACGTCCTCATCTCGACCAAGACCTTCAAGCGCCGTTCCGACGCGGCGCAGTGGGAGGTGTACCGCTCCCTCGAAGTGCTCGGCGTGGAGCGAATCGCCCTGTACCAGCTGCACGACGTCTCCACGTGGGAGGCTTGGAAGGAGGTCACCGCTCCAGGGGGAGCGCTCGAGGGGCTGCGGGAGGCGCGGGAGCTCGGCCTCGTCCAGGCGATCGGAGCGAGCATCCACCACCTGGAGGTCGCGCGCGAGGCGATCCTGAGCGGCGTCTTTGACGCCCTCATGCTCGAGTACTCCGCCTTTTACCCTCAATCCGCCGGCCTCATCGAGCTGGCCCGCGAGCGCGGCGTGGGCGTGCTCGTCATGCGCCCCCTCGGCGGCTCCGGCCGGATGAGCGTCATCCGCCAGCGGGTGGCGGAGGGCACGGCCGGTCCCCTCACGCCCCGCAACCTCTTGCGGTACGTGCTCTCCCATCCGGGCGTCTCGGCCGCAGTTCCCGGGGCGCGCTACCCGGACCGCGTCGAGGAGAACGTCGCCATCGCGCGCGACTGGGAGCCGATGGACGAGAGCGAGCGGCGGGAGCTCGAGCGAGCCGCCGCCAGCCTGTACTGAGGCCGCTTGCGGGAGGTGGGAGGTCGGCGGAACCTAGGTCCGTGACGCCGCGAACCCGCCTGCTGCTCCCTGCCGCAGCGCTCTTCCTCCTGCTCGCGGGGGCCTACGTGGGCTCCATCCCCCTGCGGGCCAGCCGCGGCGCAGAGATCATTGGGGACGAACCCTTCTACCTCCTCACCACGCAGAGCCTCATCGCAGACAGCGACCTCGATCTCCGGAACCAGTACGCGGCCCGCTCCTACGAGGAGTTCTTCGACCACCCCCGGGGGCTCTGGTACCAGATGGAGCCGCTCCCCGACGGGCGGCTGCTCAGCCCGCACAACCCGGGGCTCTCCGTGCTGCTCGTCCCGGGGTTCGCGATCGCGGGCCTCAGGGGCGCCCAGGCGGAGCTGCTGCTCATCGCCGCCGCCACCTTCGTCCTCGCCTACGCGGCGGGCGCTCGCCTCGTCGGGGAAGCGCGGTGGAGCTGGGCCGCCGCCGCAATCATCGGGCTGACGGCGACGCCGTTCGTCTACGCCACGGAGGTCTATCCGGAGGTCCCCGCGGCGTTCGCGCTCTTGGCATCGCTTCTTCCCCGACCTGGGCGGGGGGTGGGCGGCGCCGCTGCGGTGCTCGTCTCGCTCACGGCCCTCGTCTGGCTCGGCGTGAAGTACGCGCCGCTCGCCGCCCTCGTGGCCGCCTGGTGGCTCTGGCGAGGGCGCGGGAGCGAGCGCGCCATCCTCGCCGCCGGGGGCGCGGTGAGCGCAGCCGTCTTCGCCTGGTTCCACCTGGAGACGTTCGGCGCCCTCACGCCGTACTCGGTGTCGACGGTCTGGGCGGGCGAGTCGACGGCCGAGGTGGTGGCCGATCACGTCTCCTTCCTCGACCGTGCCTACCGCCTCTACGGCATCTTCCTCGATGCCCGCTTCGGGCTGGTCGTCTGGGCCCCGGTGCTGGCAGCCGGCATCGCCGGCGCGCCGCGACTCCTTGCCCGGAGCGGCCCAGCACGGTGGTGGGCCGCGCTCATCGCCGCCCAGCTGCTCATCGCCACCTTCGTCGCCATCACGATGATGGGCTGGTGGTTCCCGGGACGGACGATGATGACCGTGCTGCCGCTGTTCGTCCCTTTCCTGGCCTTCGCGCTGCGCGAGGCGCCCCGCTGGGGCCGCGCGGCGATCGGAGCCCTGGCAGGGCTCTCCCTCTGGTACACCGCCCGCATCGCGTTCGCGGCTGCGAGCGGAGAGGTCACGGTGGCCGTGGACCCGTTCGAGATGGGCGACCCGCTCTTCCAAGCCTGGCGCGGCCTCTTCCCGGACTACCGGAGCTGGTCCCCGGACACCGTGGCCCGAACCGTTGCCTGGATCCTCGTCCTCGGGGCCGCGGCCTTCCTGGCGGCCGGAGGGCATGCGCGGCTGCGCCGGGTGCGCCTCGTCCCGGCGCGCTCGTGACCGAGGGCCCCGGGGCCGGCGCCGCCCCGGGGCCCTCCCGAGAGGAGCCTGGGCTCAAGCGAACGCGGGGAGCATTCTCCGCACGCGTTCGTTCACCCGCTGGGCCGTTTCGAGGAGCTCGAGCGGGACGCCCAAGGAGCGTGCCGTGGCGCAGACCGCGGCGACGTCCTTCGGGAGGCACTTCCCGCCGTAGCCGCGCTCAGGCGTGACGCGCGTATGGCTCTCCCCGATCCGGAAGTCCTGCACCCAGAGGCTCCGCACGAGCTCGTAGTCGATCCCCAGCGCGCGGCAGAGGTCGTAGAACTCGTTGCAGAAGGTCACCTTGAGCGCGAGGAAGGCGTTCTCCATGTACTTGACCACTTCCGCCACGGTCGGCGGAACGTGGAAGTACCGCGTCCCGCTCGGGAGCACGGTGCGGTACAGCTCCTCCACCGCCGCCGTATCCGCAGGCCGGCCCCCGAGGAAGAGGAACGACTGGTTCTCGAGCTTTCGGTAGGGGTGGTCGGGTTGCTCGCCGGCGTACTCGGGGACGAAGACGAGCGGCTTGCCATACGTCGCGAGCAGGCGCTCGGTCGTCCCGATCGCGACGGTCGAGTGGCAGATGAGCGCGCGGCGCGGGGTGACGGTGGCCACGACCTCCTCCACGGCGCTCGTGTCGCACGACCCGTCCGGCCGCGGCGGCGTCGGCACGCAGATGAGGACGAAGTCGCACGACTCCAGCATCTCCGGTGAGCCGAGCCCCTTCGGCGGGTCGTACAGCACCAAGTCGTGCACGGCGCCGAAGATGTCAGCGATGAACTGCCCGATGCTGCCGTACCCGGCGATCCCGATCCGCATCGCTACTCCTCCGTCACCGTGAACGCGGCGCGCATGCCGAGCTCGTAGTGGCTCTCCAGCTCGCCGTCCTCGACTTCGGCGATGTTGCAGATGAGCACGTACCTGCCGGGCGGGAGGTCGAGCGTGATCGTCGCTGCGCTGCCCGGGGCGAAGGGCTCGATCTCTCCGACGACCTCCACCGCATCCTCGGGAACGACGCCGTTCTCTACGGGAAGCTCGTCCGGTGCGAGGTCGGTGCGGATGACCACGAACTCGTGCGGGTCCTCAGGACCCTCGTTCTCGACGTAGAAGTACACCCGTCCGGACCGCACCTCCGCGACCGCGGGGCGGACGTACCACTCGCCGATGGCAACGTCGACCCGCTCGGACCCCTCGGGCTGCTCCTCCACGGCTCCCGGCTCGGCCACGGTTCCGGTGCCGGTGCCGGTGCCGGTCGCGGTCTCGGTACCGGTGGCCGTCCCAGTGCCTGTCCCCGTCCCGGTCACCGAGCCTGTGCCCGTGTGGGTGCCGGTGCCGGAGACGGAGCCGCTCCCTTCGACCTCGACGCCGGGCCGGTCTTCGCCGTCGCCGCACCCGACGGCAAGGAGCGAGAGCAGGAGCGGCCCCACCGCGGCCACACCGAGCCATCGCAACGACGATCCTCCACGCAGACGCTTCACCTCGTGATCCTCCTCGACTCGTGTTCTGACTTGCTCCGCCGCGGCTCAGGCCGAACCGCGGAGAAGTTCCTTTCCGATACCGAGCGGCACCCGCCAGAGGTAGTGCCAGTTGACGAACGATCGCCCCTGGCGGCGCACCCGGTAGCTGATGGGAACCTCCCGCATCCGCATCCCCTTCGACAGGAGGTCGAGGGTGAGGACCTGGGCGTAGTTGTAGTCGTGCACGATCTCGGCGACGGCGAGAGCGCGCGCGGAGAACGCGCGGAAGCCCGACTGGCCATCGCTGAGCCGCCGCCCGGCGAGAACCGACAGGGCCGCGGTGAAGATGAGGTTGCCGAGGTAGCGCATGCGGGATTGCTCGGCCGGCCGGCCCGCGAGGTACCGGGAGCCCACCACATAGTCGGCTTCGCCGGCGAGGACCGGCTCGAGCAGCCGCGGGATCTCGGCCGCCTGATACTCGCCGTCCGCATCGAGGTACACGGCTGCTTCCACGCCCGCCCGGCGAGCCGTCTCGAGGCCCGTGCGCAGCGCCGCCCCGAGGCCGCGGTTCCTCTCGTGCCGTACGACGAGGTCCGCCCCGTGAGCCCGAGCCACCTCGCCCGTGCCGTCCTCGCTGCCGTCGTCCACGACGATGACGAACGGCTGCCGGCCGCAGAGCGGCCGCGGAATCGCGTCGAGCACGGACCCGATGGATGCCGCTTCGTCGTGCGCGGGGATGATGACGGCCACGCGGCCCTGCGCGTCATCCGCCAGCCCTGGGCCGAACAGGACCTGCCCGGTGGAGGCCGCAGGCGGGGGGACGCCCAGCAGGTACGCGATCGTCGGGGCGACGTCCATGATGCTCCGCTCGCGCGCGTCCTCGAGGCCTCGCGGCACGCCCGCACCCCACGCAATCCCCGGGACGACGACCTCGCTCGGCGTGCAGTGCCCATGACCGCCGATGCCGATCCCCTGCCCGTGGTCGGCAGTGACGAAGACGGTGGCGCCCTCGAGGAAGCCGCGCTCCTCGCACCAGGCGAGGAACTCCCCGATGGCCGCATCGGTCGCTTCGATACGCTCCAGGTACTCCTCCCGGTAGCTGCCGCGAGCGTGGCCGGTCTGGTCGACGCTGAGGAGCTGGAGGACGAGCAGCTCCGGCCGCTCGCGTTCGAGCACCTCCTTCGCCCGGCGAATGAGGGCGGCGTCGATCTCCTCATTCCGTGCGACCGCGGAAACGGAGGCGACGCGGTCGCCGAACGCATCGATGAGGTGGGCAATGCCGACGAGCTTCCCCCGCATGCCGTGCTCTTCGAGCACGTCGAAGATCGACTGGCAGCGGACGCCGAGGCGCGGAACGAAGTTGCTCCGCATCCCGTGCACCCGCGGGCTGGCGCCGGTGAGCATGGAGGCGAAACAGGTGACGGTGCGGGCGGGATACACCGTGCGCAGGTTCGTGAACTCGGCACCCTCCTCGCGCAGCCGGTCGAGGACCGGCGTGCGTGCCTCCCGCAGGCGATCGGCGCGGCAGCCGTCGATGACGATCAGCAGGAAGCGCCGGGCATGGCGCGTCCCGGAGGAGTTCACGTGGCGCGTGGGCACTAGGGAGGGTACCGGCGCCCAGGTGAAGAACCACTGGTGGACGAGGACCGCCACTGCGGCCGCTGCCGCGGTGAACCCGAGCACGAGCAGCGCCCGGCCGCCGGAAGGCTCCGCCAGGAAGTACTGGTGGGCGGAGACGAGCAGGAGGAGCTTCGGTACCTGCTCGAGGAAGTTGCCGCTCGTCGGGTCGGGATTCTCGAGCACGAGCCTCCAGAAGCGGAGGAAGTTCGTCCACGGTGTGCCGATGCGGAAGTGGTAGTACACCGTGCCCCAGAGGATGACCGTGAACCAGAGGTAGGAGCCGAGAACGAGGGCGAGCACGACCGGGTCGAGGCTTCGCGTCAGGGCGAGCCAGAGAGCGAGGAGACCCCAGAGGGCGAGCCGCAGGCGAAGCGGAAAGTCGTAGCGGTAGAAGAGGAGCGCCAGGGGAGCGACGGCAGCCAAGCCGAGAGGGGCTCCCCACCACGGCGCTCCGCCGGCGATGCGATAGGCGCTCAGGGCGGCGATGCAGGCAAGCGCCCAGACGAGCGTGAACGGCTTCCCCTCGTTGAGGACGTTCCAGAGGCGGGCGGCGACGACTTCGAGCCGGCTGGCGGGGCGGGCAATCGAAGCCGTCGCACGCAACCTCGAGAGCGGGTCGAACCGCATCATCGCTGCCACCCCCAACCGAGCTGGACCGCGGCGGCTGCCCCCGCGAGCAGCGCGTAGACGTACTTCAGCGCGTGGGTCGTCACCGCAATGGCGAGGGCGGTGCCTGGCTCGGTGCCGAAGGCGACGAGCGCCCCCGTCATCGAGGCCTCGTACAGTCCCACGCCGCCCGGCGTGGCGTGGAAGAGCTGGAAGCCGACCGTGAACGCCGTGGCAGCGAGCGCCTGCCAGAGGGGAAAGCCCGGCTCGACCGCGCTGGCCACCGCGAGCACCATCCCTCCTTCCAGGACCCAGGCAACGGCGGTGGCAACCGAGACCGTGAGGACTGCTGAGGGCGCGGCCGGAAGCCACCGCTCGCCGATCCCGCGCCATCGCGCGATGAGCGCCGCCCCCACCGCCAGGATCCCGAGGGCGAGCGTGGGGATGATCGCGGCCGCCGGGAGCCCTGCGCGGCTGGCTCCTGCCGCCCAGACCGGCACCGAGAGCGCACCGAGGACGACGACGTCGAGGAGCCGGGAGAAGGCGGTGCTCCCGAGGGCAGCGGGCAGCGGAACCCCTTCGGCCCGCGCCAGCGCCACCCGTATCCCGTCCCCCGCGCGCAGCGGCAGGAGGTGGTTGGCCGCCAGCGCGGCATGGAGGATGGCGAGCGCCCGCGCTGGCCCCAGCCGCCCGGGGCCGAGGAGGCGGGTCCATGCCCAGGCCCGCAAGGCGAAGGCGAGGAGATACGCGAGAAGGGCGGCCGCCACCGCCTCGGGATGCGCGGCAAGGGCCGCCCACACCCGCGCCACCTCTCCCTGGCGCCAGAGCCAGTACCCGGCGATGGCCGCGACGGCCACCGCCAGCACGACGCCGAGGGAGCGCAGGCGCGTGAGCCATGACTCGGTTCGACGGAGAGTCAGCGCGTCTGCGAGCACGGTGTTTAGGCTCGCCTAATTTCCAGAGTTCGTCAAGCCTGTACCAATCGATTTGGCAGGCCTCGTACCCGAATGGACAGCGCCGGCCTCGTTTCGACGATCGGTCCCGCAAGAGGCAGCCGTTCGGTCCTCGCGGCAACGCGACCGTTCCCCGACGCTGAGAAGAAAGGAGGGGATGATGCCGGCACACGTCATGCCCAGGGACCCGAGCGGTGAGCGGAGCAGTGTGCGCCGGGAGCCGCTCGGGGCGTGTGAGCTCGTCGGGACGCCCCTGGTCCTGCGGGCGCAGTTCAGCGGGGGGGCGGAGCCTCACCTGCACGTCGCGCGCGACGCGCGAGGTCACGTGACGGCGCTGGCCGAGTGCCTGCCCGAGGGATCGTCCCTGGTCGTTCGCGTGACGAAAGCCGCCGCGGCTCCGCAAGAGGCGATGGACGAGCTCCTCGACGCGCTCGCTGCCGAGCTGTCCGCATGCGGCGTCGGGCACCTGCTGGTGGTCGTGCCCATGGAGCGGTTCGGGCTCCTCGAGGATTTCCGGCGAGCGGGCTACCTCGTGGAGAGCCTGCTCACCGAAGGCGGCGTGGCGGACGTGAGCCTGCGCGTCCCCGGCTCCTCCCGCTGAGTGGAACCGCGGCTCCGGGGGTACAATCGAGGCCCGTGGCCGAGGCGATCCTGGAGCGGCGGCAGCGAAGCACGCTCCTCGGGCTGGCAGCCCGGGTCTGGGCATGGGCGTGGCCGGGGCTGCCCATCCCGTGGCCGATCCTCCTCTACCTAACCGTCATGTGGACGCAGTTCCTGGGGATGCAGCTGGCCGGCGTGGAGAACGTCCAGCGAGCTTGCCGCCCGGTGTCGTTCTACATCTACCACATCACCGAGGACCCCTTGCGGGCGGCGTGGAGCTCGTTGACGGCTCCCTTCCTCGCCTTCACCTGGCCGCAGGCGATCTATGTCACGGTCATCTTCGTGTTCATCGGCACCCGCGTCTTCCGGATGTTCGGGAACGTCTGGGGCGTCGTCCTGCTCTTCGCCACGAGCATCGTCGGCGCCGTGGGCGCGGGCCTCGCGCTGCACGTCATCTACCCAGAGATCTCGGACTGGGACCTCTTCCGGCGGGCGATGTACCGCTCGTGGGGCGGCGGCAGCGTGGCCGGATTCGGGTTCGCCGGCATCGTCGCCGCCCGCTCTCGCCACCCGTGGAGATACCTGTTCCTCATCCTCTTCTGGGAGGCGAACGTCGTCTTCTGGGAGCTGCGCCAGTACACGACGGCGCTGCACAACGTCGCCCTCTGGACGAGCTTCGCGACCTTCCGCTGGGTGATCCGCGGGCCGCTGCCGCGGCCATGGCAGCGCCTCGGCCATCGGCCGCTGGCGGGCCGCACGTGAGCCCGTGGGCTCGCCGTCAGGCCTGCCCGTTCAGGAACTCCTCCCAAGTTCGTTCGGCCCAGCGCCGGGTGCGCATCCGCGGCGGCGGCGGGACCTCCGCGGGGGGCGACAGCGGCGGGCCAGGCTCGAGGATCGGGGGTGCGAGGGGTTCGTACGATGTCGGCGGCTGGGGTCCTCCGCCCGCTCCACGCTCGCAGGCGACGGCGAGGCCTTCCTTCGTCCAGTAGTACTTGTCGAGAAGCCAGCCGGCCCACGCGCCGTCGAACCGGAACACCGCTCGGTCCCAGACGAACCCAACCGTCCTTCCGTCGCGGCCGAACAGCCGCTCCCGTCGCCGCCAGGCGACGACCTTGCCATGCCGGTCGAAGATCGGCTCCACCATGGCGACACCCGCGGATTTCGCGATGGGTTGCGAGCGTGAGGCACCTGGATTGTAGCAGCGCGCAGCGCCGAGCTACTGCGGGGCGAGGAGGGGGACCTCCTCCGGCGCCTGGGCGAGGGCTTCCCTCAAGATGGGGACGGCGCGGCGCAGGTTCCGCTCTGCCCGAGGCCAGGCGAGGGCGAGGCGAGCGTACGCCGGCCACTCCCACGGACGAAGCGCGGCCGCCCGCAGGGCGCGCCGTGAGTCCGCCTCCTCACGCCATGAAGCGAGCGAGCGAGGCAGCGCCTGGCCGGCCGGGTCGATGACCGCCCGCAGCGCCAGCCACGGCAGCCCCGCTTGCTCCGCCGCCTCCACGAGCCAGTAGGTCTCCAGGTCCACCCCGGCGGCACCGAACTCGTTCCATGCCTTCACCTTCGCGCGCCGGGAGCTGATGGGCCGCGCGGCCGTGAGGATGCGCGAGGACACGAACGGCACCCCGGCGCGACGGAGGGCCTTCCGTGCCGCATCGAGCAGGAGCTGGGATGGACGTCGCTCCTCCCGATCCCGGGCGAGCACCGCCCGCGCGAGGATGAGGTCACCGGGGCCGAGCGAGGGGTCGAGCCCGCCGCACACGCCGGCGATGAGGAGCGCGGTCGGCCGCCGCTCCTGGATGAGTCCCCGCAGCCGCTCGGCGGAGCCGGCGCCGGCTCCAACGGCAACGGCCGCTCCCCGCAGCGACCGCGCCTCCCGCTCCGTGGCACAGACGAGCAGCACGCTCATCCGCTCGGCTCCCTCGCGCCCATCGTCGAGATGGCCGCCCGGATCCCCTCGAGCGGGCTGGCGATCGTCTCCCGCACGGCAGTCGCCTCGTACCCGCAATGGGCCATGCAGTTCGTACAGCGCGCGTCGCGGCCGTACCCGTACCGATCCCACTCCGTGTCCTCGATGAGCTCGGCGAAGGACTGCACGTACCCGTCGGCGATGAGGTAGCAGGGCCGCTGCCACCCGAGCACGGTGCGGGTCGGGTTTCCCCAGGCCGTGCACTGCATCGCCTTCTTCCCTTGCAGGAACTCCAGGAAGGCCGGCGTGTGGAAGAACCGCCACCGCTTCGCCTCAGGGAAGGAGAGGATCTTGCGGAACGTGGCGATCATCTCCGGCCGACGGAGGAAGACGGACTGGTTCGGGGCCTTCGGGTAGTCGTACCCCGGCGAGACCATCATCCCGTCGACCTTCAGGTCGTCCATGAGGAAGTTGAAGAGCTTCCGCATCTCCTCTGGCGAGCTGTCCGCGTACACGGTCGTGTTCGTGGAGACGCGGAACCCGCGCCGCTTCGCCTCGCGGATGCCCGCGACCGCCTTATCGAACACGCCCTTCCGATCGACCATGGCATCGTGCAGCTCGCGGAGTCCGTCGAGGTGGACGCTGATGGTGAGGTACTTCGACGGCTTCAGCTTCGGGAGCCAGCGCTCGAGCAGGATCGCGTTCGTGCAGAGGTAGACGTACTTCTTGCGCGCGACGAGCCCTTCCACGATGCGGTCGATTTCGGGGTGGATGAGCGGCTCTCCCCCGGCGATGGAGACGACGGGCGCGCCGCACTCTTCCGCCGCAGCCCAGCACTCCTCCGGGGTCATGCGCATGTTGAGGATGTGTTCCGGGTGCTGGATCTTGCCGCAGCCGGCGCACTCGAGGTTGCAGCGCCAGAGCGGTTCGAGCATGAGCACGAGCGGATACCGCTTCCGGCCTTTCAGCCGCTGCTTGAGGATGTACGTCGCCACGGCGAACGCCTGGCTCGCGGGGATGCCCATGTCACACCTCCGGCTCGCCGTCGTGCGGACGGCAGATTGCCCCCATGCGACTGTGTAGCAGACGAGCGGCGAGAATACCACTGCGCACCGCAGACTCCATCGTCGCCGGCCAGCCCGTATCCACGTGGGCGCCGGCGAGGGCGAGGTTCCGGATCGGCGTCCCGACCGGCGGCCGCTCCACGCCCGGAGCGGGCACGAAGGTCGCCCACGGCTCCTTCGCCACGGCGTAGCGGATGAGCCGCGCTCCCCGGGCCGCCGCCGGCAAGCTCTCCAGCGCCGCCAGCGTGCGGTCGCGGAGCGTGTCGCGGCGCATATCGATCTCCTCCCGCGCCCCGCTCAAGGAGACGACGACGTGCTGTTCCTCCCCGCGGCGGCAGAGCTCGAACGCGGAGCGGTCGAACACCCACTGGAGATCACGCCGGAGGCTGGCGGCGAAGCGGAAGGGCAGCACCCGCCGGTCGAACCAGAGGTGCACGTTCACGATCGGCGAGCTGGTGAGACGCGCCGCGGCGCCGGCGATCGGCGCCAACCCGAGATGGTCGGGCAAGAGCCGCGGCAACGCCTCGTGTCCAACCGCGAGGAGGACGGCGTCCACGAGGACCACACGCCCTCGCGAGGTCACCACGGCAGCGACGGTGTCGCCGTGGAGCTCGAGGCGGGCGATGCCGGTTCGCAGCCGTATCTCGGCGCCTCGCCGGCGCAGGAGGTCCAGCGCAGGCTCGACGTGCAGGCGCGAGAGCCCCACGCGGGGAATGCCGATCCCCGCCCCGTCCGCCCGCTGCAGCAGCGCGCGCCGGAAGACGAAGAGCGCGTCGGCGGCCGAGGCTTCGTCGGCGGTGCAGTTCAGCGTCGGGAGGACCACGAACTCCCACAACGCGCGCCGCGCCGCGGCTCCCTGGCCGTGTTCAGCGAGCCAATCGGCGAAGGACCGGTCCGCGAGCGCGAGCCGTTCCGGTTCGCTCATCCGCTGGACGGCCGCCAGCACGCGAGCGGCCGAGAGCCGATCCCGAACGGAGAGATGCCGGTAGCGCGCGAAGCTTCGCGCGAGGTGGAAGGGAGCAGGGAGCGGGTCGGCCGAGAGGGTAGCGGCCCGCCCGCGCTCGTCGAAGACGAGCGCGTGCAGCCTCGGCTGGAGCTCCGTGAGGGCGTCGGTCCCCAGCTTCCGCAGCAGCCAGCGATAGGCGGTGGTGCACCGCATGAACACGTGCTGGCCGTTGTCGAGCTCCGCCCCCGTATCCCGGTCCTCGTAGGAGTACGTGCGACCCCCGGCCCACGGCCGCTTCTCGAAGAGCACCACCTCATGGCCCCGCTCGGAGAGCTCGAGTGCGGCAGCGAGCCCGGCGAGCCCTGCGCCGACGACGGCGACCTTCATCGCGGGCGAATGAGCGCGGCGCGCCCGGCGAGCAGGAGCACCCGCAGGAGCTTCTCCGGCGTCGACAGCGAGACGCGCTCGCGGAAGACGTCGTAGCGGCGATCGGCGATGCGACCGAGGATGGCGGCGTAGACGCCCTGGAGCACGTTCACGCACATCCGCGGCCGCACGTCGAGCAGGGGGAGCAGCTCGCGGCCGCGCCGGTAGTACGCGCGGGCGCGCCGGTGGTACAGGCGCATGAGGGCGACGAACCGCTCATCGTACCGGCAGGCGAGGATGTCATCGGCCGAGAGCCCCACGGCCCGGAGGTCGTCCGCTGCGAAGTACACCCGCCCGCGGGCGGCGTCCTCCTTCACGTCGCGCATGATGTTCACGATCTGGAGGGCGATCCCGAGGTCGATGGCATGCTCCGTCGCCTCTTCGCCGCCGCGCGCGCCGAAGATCGAGGTGCAGATGAGACCGACCATCGAGGCGACGTGGTAGCAGTACGTGCGCAGCTCCTCCCAGCTCTCGTACCGGTTTCTCTCCAGGTCCATCTGGACGCCGTCCACGAGCCGCTCGAAGAACTCGACCGGGGTCCCGAAGCGGTCGAAGACGTACCCGAGCGCCACGAAGAGGGGGCCCTCCCGCTCGCCCGCTGCGCAGTCCCGCAGCCGCCGGCGGGCGTCGTCGAGCAGCTCCCGCTGCCGCTCGACGTCGTCGAGCTCGTCCACGATGTCGTCGACGTAGCCGCTAAAGGCGTAGGCGGCGTAGATCGCGGCGCGCTGATCACGCGGGAGGACGGAGAACGCGAGGTAGAAGTTCTTCGCCCGCTCCCGCGTGTAGTCGTGGCACCACTGCTGTGCCGCCTCCAAGGACGGGGACCCCTCGAGCGGCACGGCGACCGGAGCTGCGATCGATTCCGCCGCCACCTTCACCTTCCGACGAGCAGGATGCGGATCCCATGGGAGAGGGCAAGCCACGCCTTGCGGCGCCCTGACACCGTGGGCCGGCGCGTGAGGACGTCGTAGCACTGCCGTGCGATAGCGTCGAGCACGGCCTCCCCGCCGAGGCGGAAGAGCCGCACATCGAGCCGGACGCGACGATCGACCAGATCTTCGAGGCGGCGCCCCCGTTCGAAGTATCCCCGCGCGCGCTGCACCTGGTGCCGCATCAAGAGCCGGAACGATCCGGTCAGCCGCCGCTCGAAGATCTGCTCCTCCCGCACGCCGAACGCCCGCAGGTCTTCGAGGGGGATGTACACCCGTCCCTTGTCGGCGTCCACGGTGACGTCCTGCCAGAAGTTCGCCAGCTGGAGTCCGATGCAGATCTCGTCCGCCAGCCGCCCGCGCTCCTCGTCGTGGTAGCCGAGGAGCGGGAGCACCATCCGGCCCACGGGCGTGGCCGAGTAGGAGCAGTAGTCCAGGAGCTCGTCGAAGGTTTCGAAGCGGTTCTTCCGCTGGTCGATGCGGTTCGCCTCGATGAGGCGGAGGAACGGCTCCTCCGGGATAGCGAAGCGCGCCATGGTGTCGCGCAGGGCGAGGAACACCGGGCGGGACGCTCGTTCGGCCGAGGTTCGGAACTCCTCCTCCCAGCGGTCGAGGAGGGCCAGGCGGTCCCCTTCCGCCTCGTCCCCGAGGTCGTCGGTCATGCGGCAGAAGGCGTAGACGGCGGCGAAGTGAGGCCGGAGCTCCCGCGGCAGCAGCCAGGAGATCACCGTGAAGTTCTCCTGGTGGGCGCGCGCGAAGGAGAGGCACCAGCCGTACGCTGCAGCGAGCTCGGACCGTGAGGTCATCTGCCGCCGTTCCCTCGTGGCTACTGCCACGGGTCGCACCCCGGAAGATGGATGTTGCGGCCCTGCAGCGTGCGCCGGTAGCGGCCCAGCGCCCAGAGCGGCCAGTAGAGCCGATAGTAGTGGTACTTGAGCATGAAGTCGCAAGGGAAACCGGTGCCGGTGAAGTACGGCTCCTCCCACTCGCCGTTCTCGGCCTGCGTCTCCACGAGATAGCGCACCCCGCGCCGCACGGCCTCGCTCTCCGCCTGGCCGGCGGCGAGCAGGGCCAGCAGCGCCCAGGCAGTCTGCGAGGCGGTGCTGGGGCCGACGCCGGCGAGGGCTGGATCGTCGTAGGAGGCGCAGCTCTCCCCCCAGCCGCCGTCCGCATTCTGGTGGCTGACGAGCCAGTGGACCGCCTTCTGCACCGCCGGCGAGCGCATGTCCTCGCCGACCGCCGCCAAAGCCGGCAGGACCGCTCCGAGCCCGTACACGTAGTTCACGCCCCAGCGGCCGAACCAGCTGCCGTCGGGCTGCTGCATCCGATAGAGGTAGCGGAGGGCCCGCCGCATGGCGGGGTCCGTTCGACGGGCGCCGCGGAGGGCCAGCCACTCCACGATGTGGGCGGTGACGTCCTCGGACGGGGGATCGAGCACCTCGCCGAAGTCGCAGAAGGGAAGCTCCGTCACGATCCGGCGCGTGTTGTCCTTGTCGAAGGCTCCCCAGCCGCCGTTGCGGGACTGCATGGCCCGCAGCCAGCGGGTCGCGCGCTCCTGAACCTCGCCGATGTCCCGGCCGCTGTTGACCAGCCGGAGCGCGATGAGGACCTCCGCAGTGTCGTCCGTGTCCGGATACCAGTCGTTGTGGAACTCGAATGCCCAGCCGCTCGGCTCGACGTCCGGGACCTTGACGGCCCAGTCGCCCCGGAAGCGGATCTCCCGCTCCAGGAGCCAGTTCGCGGCCCGGCGCAGGGCAGGATGATCGGCGGGAACCCCCGCCTCGCGCAGCCCGGTGATCATCAAGGCGGTGTCCCAGACCGGCGAGACGCACGGCTGCACGGTGAACCAGCGCTCATCCTCGAGAGCGAAATCCACGAGGAGCCCGCGGATGGCGCGCTCGAGCACCGGATGCGTGAGGTCGTAGCCCCGGCAGCGGAGGGCGATGATCGAGTACACCCACGGAGGCTGGATCCCGCCCCACGACCCGTCGGCTTCCTGGTGGGCGACGATCCAGCGCTCGCACTCGGCGAGAGCCCGTTCCCGGAGCGGCTTCAGTGGGGTCCGCTCCCACCAGTGCAGCACCCGGTCGGCGACGAGGAAGAAGTTTCGCCAGGAGAGTGCCCGCTCGGCGGGCGCGTACCGGGCACGGCGCCGATCGCGCGGGTCCACGTACAGCTCCGGCACCGCCTCTTCCGGCCGAAGCCGCGCGGTCGGCCGGTAGTGCCACACGACGAGGATGGGGACGATCGTGGCTCGCGCCCAGGAGGAGAACTCGTAGATGTTGAAGGGGAAGCCGGGCGGCAGGAGGATGAGCTCCGGGGGCATGGCGGGGAGCGCGTCCCAGTCGTACTGGTCGAAGAGCGCGAGCCAGAGCTTCGTGAAGACGCGCGCGCGCCGAATGCCTCCCCGCTCGAGCACCCACTCCCGCGCGCGGCGCATGGGGGGCGAGTCCGGATCCTGGCCGGCGACCTTCAGCGCGAAGTACGCCTCGATCGTGGCGTTCAGGTCACCAGGCCCGCCGTAGTAAATGGGCCACGAGCCATCCTCGCTCTGGTGGTCGAGGAGGTAGCGGACGATCTTCCGCCAGCGCCCGGCGTCGTGCATCCCGAGGAAGCGCTCCAGGAGGAGGTGCTCGCTCACCATGGTGACGTTCGACTCCAGCTCCGCCCACCAGTAACCGTCCGGGGACTGGAGCTGGAGCATCCGCTCGGCCGCGCGCTCGAGGGTTCGGTCGAGCGCCTCCAGCAGCCCATCGCGCGGCCGCGCCGTCGTCCCGCTCCGCATCTGCTCGCTCATCACCCCTCCCGAGCGAAGGCCCTGCTGTCTCGCCCGCCCACCGCCAGCTCCCGGCGGCCATGCGAGCCAACAGATGACGGCTATTTCCTTCGCGTCGCTGGAGAGTATGATGCGAGCGATCGGTGGAGGGCAACCGACGTGTGAGCACCCAGCCAGAGGAGGTGGACGGCGATGCGCGTCATCCTCGCCAACCCGCGCGGATTTTGCGCGGGCGTCAACATGGCCATCGAGAGCCTCGACCTCGCGCTGCAGCTGTACGGGCCGCCCGTCTACGTCTACCACGAGATCGTCCACAACAAGGTCGTCGTCCGCCGGTTCGAAGAGCGGGGTGCCATCTTCGTCGACGACATCGAGCAGATCCCGGAAGGGGCGAACGTCCTCTTCAGCGCCCACGGCGTCTCACCGGCCGTGCGGGAGGCGGCGGCGCGGCGCCGGCTGAACGTCATCGATGCCACCTGCCCGCTCGTGGCGAAGGTCCATTCGGAAGCACGCCGCTTCGCCGCCCAAGGCCGCCCCATCCTCCTGCTCGGCCACGCAGGGCACGACGAGGTCGTGGGAACGATGGGGGAGGCACCCGATCGCATCCAGCTCGTGGAGAGTGAAGAGGACGCGGACCGCGTGGAGGTCCCAGAGGGATCGAGCCCGGTGTACCTGATGCAGACGACGCTGAGCGTGGACGAGGCGAAGCGGATCGTCGAGCGGCTGCGCCGCCGCTTCCCGAACATCACCGGGCCGGCGAAGGACGATATCTGTTACGCGACGCAGAACCGGCAGGAGGCGATCCACGAACTGGCGCCCGAGGCGGACCTGGTCATCGTCCTCGGGAGCCAGAACAGCTCCAACAGCCGCCGGCTCGCGGAGATCGCCCAGGCGCTAGGGAAACCGGCGTACCTCATCGACCGCATCGCGGAGGCGGACCCCGCGTGGTTCGAAGGGGTCGAGACGGTGCTCGTGACGGCCGGGGCGAGCGCGCCAGAGGACGTTGTCGAGGAGTGCGTCCGCTTCCTCGAGGAGCGGTACGGGGCCACCGTGGAGGAGCGGCTCGTCCGCTCGGAGGACATGGAGTTCCAGCTGCCCGCCGAGCTTCGGCGCCAGCTGCGGGAGCGTGCGGCCGCAGCCTCGGCCGGTCAGCGCCGCGCCTGACGGCGGACCCACCACCTCGCGGCCCGATCGGCAGCGCCGGGCAGCACCTCGCCAAGGAGAAGCACGCTCCGCAGCCCCGGCACGGTGACGATTTCCGCCTTCGGGCGCTCGACGCTGCGGAGGATCGCGCGCGCGACCGTGGAAGGCTTCTGGGCAGGTCCGATGGGCCGCGGCCGGTACTCCCCCTCCACCTGGGCGCGCTCGAAGAACTCCGTCTTCGTCGACCCGGGCGAGATGAGCGAGACGGTGATCCCCTCGTCCGCGAGCTCCGCGCGGAGCGCCTGGGAAAGGGCCACGAGCGCGAACTTCGTCGCCGCGTACGGGCCGTGGTACGGCCAGCTCCGGTGGCCGACGACGGAGCCGACGATGGCGATATGGCCCCCTCCTCCCTCGCGCATCACGGGCACGGTGAGCTGAACGGCGTGCACCACGCCCATGACGTTGGTGCGCCAGAGCTGCTCGAACGCCTCGGGGCTCGTGTCCACGACGCGCCCGTAATGGCCGATGCCCGCGTTCGCCACGAGGACATCAATGCCCCCGAAGCGCGCCACCGTCTCCTGCACCGCAGCTGCGACCTGCTCCCGATCCCCCACGTCGGCAACGAGCGGCAACAGGGGAGCGCCGAGGCGCGACTCGACCTGCCGGCGCAGCTTCTCGAGCCGCTCGCCCGACCGGGCGAGCGCCCCTACGGCGTACCCGGCACGCGCGAAGGCGATCGCCGTGGCCCGCCCAATGCCAGCGCTCGCCCCAGTGATGAGCGCGACCTTCCGCATCTGCTCCTCCTCCGGCAATGGCAGTCCGGCGCCGTGAGCTTCATACTACCGCTCAGACCTTCCGCCCCGGACGAACCATTCGAGGAGGCCGAACCATGACCCTCGTGGACTTGCGCGGCCGTGCCGCCGTCGCCGGCATCGGCGAGCTGAAGCCCACCCGGTACGCGAACGGGAAGACGGTTCCCCACCTCATGCTGGAGGTGGCCCGCGAGGCGATGCTCGACGCGAAGATGCGCCCGGCGGAGATCGACGGCTTGCTCGTGGCCCCGCCCCTGCTGGGCGCCCCGGTTACGTTCGCCTCGATGATGGCCGAGTACCTGGGGCTGCAGCCGCACTACCTCGATATCGTCGATACGGGGGGAGCGTCTGCCGCGAGCCAGTTCATCCGCGCCGCCGCCGCCATCAACGCGGGGATCTGCTCCGCCGTTCTCTGCATCACTGCCGACGCCGTCGACCCCGACTCGTTCTACACGCGGGGAGCGGTCGTGATGGGGTTGCCGGGGGCGGAGTTCGAGCGGCCGTACGGGCCCATGGGCGCGAACTCTGGCTATGCGCTGGTCGCGCAGCGGCACATGTACGAGTTCGGGACCACGAGCGAGCAGCTCGCGAAGGTCGCGGTCGACCAGCGCACGAACGCCTGCGCCAACCCGATGGCCATCTTCCACGGAAAGCCGATCACCATCGAGGACGTGCTGAACTCGCCGCTCGTGGTCGATCCGCTTCACTTGCTGGAGATCGTGATGCCGTGCACCGGGGCAGCGGCGTTCATCGTCACCACGCCCGAACGCGCCCGTGAGAGCGGGCACCCGAACGTCCTCCTGCTGGGCGCGGGGGAGTCGTGCACGCACGCGAGCATCACGTACCGGGTGCCGATGACCACCTCGCCGATCAAGGAGAGCGCCGCCCGCGCGTTCGAAATGGCGCGCGTGAGCCCGAGGGACATCGACCTCGTCTCCGTCTACGACTGCTACACGATCACGGTGGTGATCACGCTCGAAGACGCCGGCTTCTGCGAGAAGGGGAAAGGCGGCCCATTCGTCTGGGAGCACGACCTCACCTACCGCGGCGACCTGCCGGTGAACACGCACGGGGGCCAGCTCAGCTTCGGCCAGCCAGGCCTCGCCGGCGGGGCATCCCACATCATCGAGGCGGTTCGCCAGCTGCGAGGCGAAGCGGGCGAGCGCCAGGTCGCGAACTGCGAGCTCGCCTTCGTCAACGGCAACGGCGGGATTCTCTCGGAACAGGCATCGCTCGTCCTCGGGAGGGAAGCATGACGTCGCAGCAGACGCGCGAGTACAAGAAGCCGCTCCCGCGGCCCACACTCATCAGCAAGCCGTTCTGGGACGGGCTGCGGGAGGAGCGGCTGCTCATCCAGCGGTGCCGCGCCTGCGGCGGCCTGCAGCACTACCCTCGCCCGCACTGCATCCGCTGTCTCTCGCTGGAGCTGGAGTGGGTGCAGGCGTCGGGGCGCGGAACCGTCTACTCGTACACGATCGTTCGCCGCGCCGCGAACCCGGCCTTTGCGGAGGACGTCCCCTACGTGCTCGCGGTCATCGAGCTGGAGGAAGGGCCGCACCTGAGCGGGAACGTCGTCGGCATCGCGCCTGAGGAGGTGCGAATCGGCATGCCCGTGGAGGCGGTGTTCGACCACGTGACGCCGGAAGCAACCCTCCTGAAGTGGCGGCCGCGGTGAGGTAGCGGCGTGCTCGGCGGCCGCATCGCCCGCACGACGCTCGGCCTGCTCCTCGAACACGAAGTCCTCCTCGTCGTCTCGACGAGCACCGCTCTCGTCATGCTCGGCCAGGGGGTGACGGCGCCCGTCCTCCCGCTCTTCGCCCGCTCCTTCGGCGTCTCGGCTGCCGCCGTGGGGCTCACGCTCAGCGCCTTCGCGGTCGCCCGCCTGGTGGTAAACGTGCCTGCAGGCGTGGCCGCCGACCGCTGGGGACGCCGCCTGCTGCTCGTCGGCGGGCCGCTCGTCACCGGCCTGGGGAACCTCCTCTCGGCCACCGCCCCGGACCTCGCCTGGCTGCTCGCCTGGCGCTTCCTTGCCGGCGTTGGCTCGTCGCTCTACATGACGGGGGCGATCATCGCCGTCACCGACATCGCCGACGACACGAACCGGGGCCGGATGCTCGCCGTGAACCAAGGCGCGCTCCTGCTCGGCGTGACCGTCGGCCCCGCGGTCGGCGGCGTGACCGCCGAGTTCCTGGGGCTGCGGGCGCCGTTCCTGCTCGTCGGAGCGCTCGCCCTCATCGCGGGGGCGGCGAACTGGCTGCGCGTTCCCGAAACGCGGGCACCGGCGACCCTTCCCGACCCGCCTCCGTCAGGGCAAGAGCGGAGGAGCGAGCGCCGGCCGAACGTCCTCCGCCTGCTCCGCTCGGCCGACTTCCTCCTCATCGGCTTCGTCACCTTCGCGGTCTTCTTCGCCCGTTCGGGGCGCCAGACGGTCCTGCCGCTGTTCGGCGAAGATGAGGCCGGACTCTCCGAGGCGACCATCGGTGCGGCGTTCGCCCTCCTCTCGGCCCTGAACCTGGCGCTCATCACCGTGGCGGGCGCGGCCGTCGACCGGTTCGGCGTCAAGGCCACGATCCTCCCTAGCGCGCTCATCAGCGGCGTGGGGTTCGCGCTGTACATCCTCATCGGATCGAGCGCGGCGGGGTTTTTCCTGGCGTCCTTCGTGCTGGGCGTCGGCAGCGGAACGCTCGGGCCGGCCCCGCCCGCCTACGCGGCCGCGATCGTGCCGGCCGAGGTGCGCGGTGCGGCCATGGGGTTGTACCGCACCCTGGGGGACCTCGGCTTCGTGCTCTCCCCGCCGCTCGTGGGACTCATCGCCGACCACGTGGGATACGACGCCGCCCTCGCCCTCAACGGGGCGATGCTCGTGTTCGCCTCCCTCGTGTTCGTGTACTGGGGCCGGAGCGAGCGGGCGCTCGCCGAACGTGCGCATCCGCGGTGAGGTGCCGAGGGATCACACAAGCCCGCCGAACTCCGGCAGCACCTCGGCGGCGAAGAGCTCGAGCGAACGCATGAGCTTCTCGTGGGGAATGAGGCCGTTGTACATCCAGGCGAACACCCATTGAACGGGCGCCTGGCGCCGCAAAGCCGAGAGCTGACGGCGGACCGTGGCGGGGCTGCCGACGAGGACGAGCCCGAGGTCGAACATCTCGTCCACGGTCGGTGCCGCGCCCCCGGGCGGCCTCAGCGCCTCCGAGAACCCGAACGGGGCGAACCAGGCGGCGCCGCAGAACGCCGCCCCGCGTTCCCACCAGTGCCGGGCCTCGGCATCGGAGTCGAGGACGAGGAGGTCCCGGAGCACGGCAAGCCCCTCGCCGGGTTCAAGCTCCCGCCCGTGGGCGGCCGCCTCCTCCCGGTAGGCGTCGAAGAGGCGAGCCTGCAGCCCCGGCCACATCGGCGGGAGCACGGCGGTCACGCCCTCCCGCGCGCACCAGCGGATCGTGCGTTCGCTGGACGCGAACGGCTGGAAGAGGGGCGGGTGCGGCTTCTGGAGCGGCTTCGGCACCACGCTGATCGCCCGCAGCATCCCGTCGGCGTCGACCCCGCCGCCCCAACGCCGCGTAGCCTCAAGCGGCCACGGGGTGCCTTCCGGTGGAATGCGCCAGTACCTTCCCTCGAAGGTGAGGAAGTCCTCGGTCCACGCGCGCTTGATGATCGCGAAGTGCTCCTCGAAGGCCGCCCGGTTCGCCTCGTCGAGCGCATCGTGCTGCCACGGCGTGGCGCCGTGGATCCGGTGGAGGTGCTGCGCCATCGTGTCCACCCAGCGCCGCTGGTACCCGCGGGCGAAGCCGGCGTTCGCTCGCCCGCCCGTCATGTGGTCGAGCATCGCGATGTCTTCGGCCACCCGCAGCGGGTTCTGCGCGGGGAGAACGATGCCGAGCTGTCCGACGCGAATCCGCTCGGTCTGCAGCCCGACGTAGAGGTCGAGCAGCACCGGGTTGTTCGAGAGCTCGAACCCCTCCACGTGGAAATGGTGTTCGGTGAAGGATATGGAGTCGTAGCCGAGGCGGTCAGCGAGCTGCGCCTGCTCGACGAGCTCCCGCAGCATCTGCTGGTACAGGTCGTTGCGGAGCCCCGCACGCCCCTCCTCGATCGCTTCGCGGGGGCCGATGCTCGGGAGGTAGAAGAGGCTGACCTTCATCCGACCGTCCGTTCGCCCGTTTGTCCCAGGAGCGGCGCGATCATACACTTCCGCGGGATATCGTTTCCTCGGATCTAAGCATCCCGCCAAGCATCACCAAAAAGGGAGGAGAGAACGTGGGACGTCTTGATGGGCGTGTCTGTGTGGTGACCGGAGCCGGGCGCGGCATCGGCGCCGCCATCGCCAAGCGGCTCGCTGCCGAGGGCGCGGCCGTGGTCGTGAACGACCTCGGCGTGAACGTCGACGGGACCGGTCAGGACCAGGGCCCCGCCGCGCAGGTCGTGGAGGAGATCCGGAAGGCGGGCGGCACCGCCGTCGCCAACTTCGACAACGTCGCCGACCACGAGGCGGCGGAGAACATCATCCGCACCGCGCTGAACGAGTTCGGGCGGCTGGACGTCCTCATCAACGTGGCGGGCATCCTCCGGGACCGCATGGTCTTCAACATGACGGAGGAAGAGTGGGACGCCGTCATCGCCGTCCACCTGAAGGGCACCTTCAACACGACGAAGTTCGCCTCCATCTACTGGCGGCAAGCGCGCGAGGGTCACTACCGCCTCATCAACTTCACGTCCGTCTCCGGGCTCCATGGCGCGCCCGGGCAGCCGAACTACGCGGCGGCGAAGATGGGCATCGTCGGCTTCACGTACTCCTGCGCGAACGCGCTGGCGCGGTACGGCGTGACCTCGAACTGCATCTCGCCGGCGGCGGCAACGCGGATGACGGCGACCATCCCGCAGACGCGCCCTGGCGGCGCGCCCCAGTTCCGGGAGGACGACCCGCGCATGTCGCCGGAGAACATCGCCATTCCCGTCGTCTACATCGCCAGCAAGGAGTCTGACTGGCTGAACGGCCGCATCATCCACGCTCGCGGCTACGACATCGCCCTCTACAACACCCCGGAGATCATCCGGCAGGTCACCTCCCGCGAGCGCTGGAGCGTGGATGACTGCTTCCAGATGTTCGAGCAAGTCTTCCGCCCGGCCGTCGAGGGCCGCCCCGCCTTCCCGCCGGCGGCGCAGCCGCAACAGCAGCAGCCGGCGAGCAGCTGATCGGCCACCGCGGAACGAGGCAGCGGGCGAGGGAGGCTCCTCGCCCGCTGCGCGCTTCTCCGTCCCAGGGTAGGCTCGAATGGTGAGCACGAGCGTCACGGCGCCGGACGAGCTCCGGCTCCCCCCGCAGGCCTTCGAACCGGGGCGGGAGTGGTGGGTCATCGTTCGCTTCTCCGAGATCGCCCTCAAGAAGGGGAACAAGGACTGGTTCATGCGCGCCCTGCGGCGGAACGTCGAGCGCGCGCTCTCAGACCTCCCCATCGGCCGGGTCACGATCCGCCCGAATCGCTGCTTCGTCGTCCTCCGCGACGTCCGCGCCTGGCCCGAGGTGCGGCGGCGGCTGCGCTGGGTCTTCGGGATCACGAACTTCTCCCTCGCGCTCCGCACGGCGAAGGATCTGGAGGCCCTCGCCGAGGCGTTCGACGTCCTCGTGCCGGAGCCGCCGGAGAGCTTCTGCGTACGGGCCCAGCGGGGCGACAAGTCCTTCCCGCTCAAGACTCCGGAGATCGAGCGGACCCTCGGCGGGATGGTGCTGCGGCGGCACCCGATGCGCGTGGACCTCACCAACCCTGCCCTGACGTTCGGCGTCGAGATCCAGCGGGAGGGAGGGTTTGCGTTCGCCCATACGGAGGAGGGCCCCGGCGGGCTGCCGGTGGGGACCTCGGGCAAGGTCGCCGTCCTTCTTTCGGGCGGCATCGACTCCCCGGTGGCCGCGTACCGGCTCATGCAGCGGGGCTGCGAGGTGGTGTTCGTGCACTTCACCTCCTTCCCGTTCACCGACCCCTCCTCCTGGGAGAAGTGCCGCGAGCTGGTCCGCCTCCTCGTACGCCACCAGTACCGGGCGAAGCTGTACTCCTGCCAGTTCGGCCATGTGCAACAACGCATCGTGGTCGGCGTTCCCGCGGAGCTGCGTATCATTGCGTATCGACGCATGATGGTGCGTATCGCCCAGGAGATTGCGAAGCGCGAAGGGTGCCTGGCCCTCGGGACCGGCGAGAGCCTGGGCCAGGTCGGTTCGCAGACGCTCATCAACCTGGCGACGATCGAGGAGGCGGCAGAGCTCCTCGTCCTTCGCCCGCTCATCGCCTGGAGCAAGCTCGAGATCACGGAGGAGGCGCAGCGGGTGGGCACGTACGAGATCTCGATCGAGCCGGACATGGACTGCTGCCAGTTCCTCGTCCCTCCGCGCGTGTCGACCCACGCCACGGTGGGCCAGATGCGCGCCGCCGAGGCCGCTCTGGACATCCCCAGCCTCGTGCAGCTCGGCCTCGAGCACACGGAGGTGGAGGAATACGCATGGCCGACAAGCACTCCGTCGCCATCGTGATCTGGGACCGGGGCGCCGGGCGGGTGCTCTCCGTGCTCCGCCCCAACACACCGGACGACGAGCTCCCGGGTCTCTGGGGCCTGCCTGCGGTGACCCTTCGCTCCGGTGAGGACCCTCCCGTCGGCGCGGTGCGCTGCGGCCGCGAGAAGCTGGGGCTGGAGGTCGCCCCCATCGCGGTGATGGGCGAGACGGAGGCCGAGCGCCCGAGCGGGCGCATCTGCCTCACACTCGTCGAGGCCCGGGCGCTGACCTGGCCGCCGCGCCTCCCCGAGCGGTCTCCGGAGATCAAGACGACGCTCTACGACGCCTGGGCGTGGAAGTACCCCGAGGAGCTTCGCCAGACCGCCGACGCCGGCTCACTCTGCTGCCGCCTCCTGCTGGAGCGCATCGAGTCCGGCTGAACGAAGGTCGTTGAAGGGGCTTCACGATCGGCGTACCGTTCTCCCGGAGCACGTTCGGGGGTCGTCGGCATGGCTCCGTACCGCGCGTTCTGGCTGCTCGCCCTCCTCGGCCTCTCCGCCCAGCTCACAGGGCTACTCGTCGATGTAGTGCTGCACGCCCGAGACAGCACCTTGGCTGCCCGCGAGGAGCCGCTCACCCTCACCAACCCTGGGCACGCACTGATCGCTGCCGGCCTTGCGCTCACCGCGTTCGCCCTGACCGGGGGCGCCGCGCACTGGCTCTCCCGCCGGCTCCGGTTCGCGCGCATGTGGGGCCTGGCCTTCGCCTTCGGCATCGCCTGCGCCGCGGCCGCCGTGCGGATGGGGAGCGCCTGGCTGAGTGAGGCCCTCAGCAGCGGGCACGAGCATCCGGCGCTCGCCGCCAGCGCAGAGTCTGGGGCGAGCGGCCATACGCATGGCGAGGAGATCCCGGTCACCGCGTCCCAGCTGCGCGCCGCGGCCGAGCTCGTCGAACGGGTGGTGACGGCCACGAAGAAATACGAGGACGTTCGCGCTGCGCTGGCGGATGGATACGTCCAGATCACCCAGGACTTACCGGCATCGCAGCCCACTTCTACCACCCCGAGTACGCGCGCGATGGCCGCCTCCTCGACCCGGAGCGGCCCGAGTCCCTCCTCTACACGAAGCGGCTCGACGGCACCTGGCGGCTGGTGGGCGTCATGTTCACGAGCGAGCAGGTGACGGACGAGCCTCCGTCCTTCTTCGGTCCGCTCGACGTGTGGCACCGGCACGAGAACCTCTGCTTCCCCAGCGGCGGGCGGGTCACCGTCACGTCCGAGGCTGCCGACTGTCCGGGTCTCTTCGTCCCAGTGACGCCGTGGAACCTCCACGTCTGGACGGTGGAGGGCCGCACCGGCGTGTTCGCCCACGACCTCGACCTCATCGACCCGGGGCCGCACCCGCCTGCCGCCCTGCCGGCCGCAATCGAGCTCCGGCTGCAGGACATGCGCTGACGCATGCGCCTCACAGCATCGCCTTCACCCGCTCGGCGAGGGTGCGGGTGAAGCCGACCGTGGCCGCGATCTCGTCGATGCTCGCCTCGCGGACTCCCTGCACCGAGCCGAACTTCCGGAGGAGCGCCTTCTTCCGCTTGGGACCGATGCCTGGGATGGCGTCGAGCGCCGACTCCGTCGCGGCCTTGCTGCGCAGCTTCCGGTGGTACATGAGCGCGAAGCGGTGAGCCTCGTCCCGGATGCGCTGGACGAGGAAGAGCGCCTCCGAGCCGCGCGGCAGGGCGATCGGGTCCTCCTCACCGGGGAGGTACAGTTCCTCGTGCCGTTTGGCCAGCGCCACGACCGGGATCTCGTGCACCCCGACCTCGCGCATGGCGGCGAGCGCCGCGTTCAGCTGCCCCTTGCCGCCGTCGACGATGACGAGGTCGGGGAGCTCCCACGAGTCCTCGGCCTGCTCCGGGTCCGCGGCCCGGCGGAAGCGCCGCCGCATCACCTCCGCCATGGTGGCGAAGTCGTCGATCCCCTTCACCGACTTCACGCGGAAGCGCCGGTACTGCTTCGGCTCCGGTTTGCCGTCGATGAACACGACCATGCTGGAGACGGCTGCGGTGCCGTGCAGGTTGGAGTTGTCGTAGCACTCGATCCGCCGCGGCGGAGCGGGGAGGGCGAGCTCCTCCTGGAGCTGTTCGAGCGCCCGGTCGGTCTTCGACCGGTCGGCGAGCCACTTCACCTTCAGCAGCTCGAGCGTCTCGCGCGCGTTCTCGTTCGCCATGTCGACGAGCCGCCGCTTCTCGCCCCGCTGGGGCACGCGGAGCTCGACCAGGGCGCCCCGCTTCGACGCCAGCATCTCCAGGAGCTCCCGGCGCTCGGCCGGCTCCACGGGGACACAGACGAGGCGCGGCACGTACTGGGCGCCCTCGTAGTACTGCTCCAGGAAACTCGCGAGGACGACCTCGTCCGGCTCTCCCTCCGTGCCCTCGAGGACGAAGTGGTCGCGCCCGACGATATGGGTGCCGCGGACGAAGAACACCTGCACGCACGCCTGGTCGCCGCTGCGGGCGAGGCCGAAGATGTCCGCGTCCTCGTCCTTCGTCGTGGCGACCGTTTGCCGCTCGATGGTGCGCTCGATGGCCCGGATCTGGTCCCGAAGCATCGCTGCGCGCTCGAAGTCGAGCCGCTCCGCGGCCTCCTCCATCTGCGCCCGCAGCCGCCGTAGCACGTCGCCCGTCTTCCCCTCGAGGAAGAGGATCACCTGCTGGATGACCTCGTCGTACTCCTCCTTCGTGCAATACCCCGTGCAGGGGGCGATGCAGCGCTTGATGTAGTAGTCGAGACACGGGCGCGGGTCGCGCCCCGTGATCTCCTTCGTGCACGACCGCCAGGGGAAGAGCTTCTTCACCAGGTCGAGGGTCGCCCGAACCGAACTGGCGCTCGCGTACGGTCCGAAGTAGCGCGCGCCGTCTTTCTCCACTCGGCGAACGATCGCCACCCGCGGCCACGGGTTCTGGACGTCGATGCGGAGATACGGGTACCGCTTGTCGTCCTTAAGGCGAACGTTGAAGAACGGCTGGTGTCTCTTGATGAGCGCCGCCTCGAGCAGGAGGGCCTCAGCGGCGTTGTTCGTGACGATGTACTCGAGGTCGTCCACCTGCTGCCGCAGCGCGTACGTTTTCGGCTCGAGCGAGTGGGGTGAACCGAAATATGAGCGCACCCGGTCGCGCAGCCTCGCCGCCTTCCCGACGTAGATCACCTGCCCCTTGGCGTTTCGGAAGATGTACACGCCGGGGCGCGCGGGCAGCGCCTCCAGCTGCGCGCGAACCTTCTCCGGCACCGTACGCAACGCGCTCATCTGCGTTTCCAGTGTACGTCGCTGCCGGCCGCCAAACGGGGGTTCACCGGAAGCGGAGGGGTGTGCGAGACTGCAGCGCAGCCTGCAGCCGTTCAACCGAGACACGCTCACTTCGGAGGAGAGAATGTCGAAGAAGCAGTTCCGCTACGTGGCCGATTGGCAGCGGTACTACCAGGAGCACCTCGTTTCCGCCGACGAGGCCGTGAAGGCGGTGCAATCGGGCGACATCGTCGCCATCCCCATCTTCCCGCCGCGGTCGCTCCTGGAGCCGCTTTTCCGCCGCCACGAGGAGCTGGAGAACGTCACCCTGCGCCTCCTCGCCCCCGCGACCGATCCTGGCTGGTTCCAGCCGGGGTTCGAGAAATCGTTCAACATCGAGTTCGAGCTGTACATCGGCGACTTCGCCCGCTTCGTCATGGACGAGCACCGGGCGACGTACCTGCCCGACCTCTTCTCGCTTATGTTCAAGGGGTACGACGAGCGGCCGGGCGAAACGCCCGAGGCGGACGTGGTGCTCGTCTCCGTCTCCCCGCCGAACCCGCAAGGGTACGTGCACTTCGGCGTCCACAACTGGATGAAACGTGCCTACGTCCGCCGCGTGCGCACGGCCATCGCCGAGGTGGACCCCTCGCTCATCCCTGTCCACGGGGATGTGTGGGCGCACGTCTCGGAGTTCGACTACTTCGTCGAATACCAGCCGCCCGCCTTCGGGGAGGCCGAGTTCGAGGCCATCATCGCGCCGCTGCCGGAGGAGCAGAAGGCGGCCTGGCGCCAGCTTGCCCAGGAGGCCGGTGTCGCCTCCCTCGCGCCCCTCGCCGGCGTGATGACCGCCATCTCCCCGGACGACGCCCGCCGCTTCCTCGGCCTCGTGCCGCCTGCGGAGGAGGTGAAGACGATCGCCGGGTACCTCTCGACCCTCATCCGCGACGGCGACTGCATCCAGATCGGGACCGGCGAGCCGTCCCGGCTCATGCCGAACCTCGGGGTCTTCGACAACCGGGTCGACCTCGGACTCCACACGGAGCTCGGCTCGCCCGGCCTCGGACGCCTCGTGAAGGAAGGGGTCATCAACGGGCGGAGGAAGACGATCAACCGTGGGAAGGCCGTGGCCACGGCGTGGACGGGCTGCGACGCGAACGATTTCGCGATCATCGCCGACAACCCGGCCTTCGAGCTGTACGACCCGGACTACGTCCTCAACCTGCGCACCCTCGCGCAGATCGACAACTTCGTCGCCATCAACAACGCCGTGTCGATCGATTTCTTCGGGCAGATCAACTCGGAGTCGCGCTTCGGCCCGAACATGATCAACGGCACCGGCGGCCAGCCCGAGATGCACATGGGAGGCATCATCTCCCGCGGCGGGCGATCGATCACCCTCCTGCCTTCGACGGCGCTCGGCGGCTCCGTCTCGCGCATCGTGCCGGTCATGGAAGCGGGCTCGATCGTGACGATCCCGCGCTACTTCGCGGACATCGTCATCACCGAGTACGGCATCGCCAGGCTCTGGGGGAAGAACCACCGCCAGCGTGCGGAAGAGCTGATCTCCATCGCCCACCCGGACTTCCGCGCCGAGCTGCGGAAGGAGCTGCAGAAACTGATGTACTGAGCCGTCGGGATCGCACGTACCCGGGCCGCCCCGAGTTCGCGGGGCGGCCCGGTTTGCGTCAGCTCTCCTCCACGTCGAGGTGGAAGTGGTGGAGGAGACGATGGACGACAGGGGCGAAGAAGACGCCGGCCGCCACGAGGAAGATGACGCCCGCGAACAGCGCGTAGGCAGCGGCGAACAGCTTCGCGCGGGTCCCCTCGAGCTCGTGAACCGGCCCCATCCCGCCAAGGATCATCGCCGCCTCGAGCAACGAGTCGACCCAGCCGAGACCCGCGAGGCCGTGGTAGCCGAGGATGCCGACCGCGAGCGAGAGCCCCATGATCCCGCCTGCGGCGAGCGCGAACCGGAACCAGCGGAGGAAGAAGGCGCGACGGGAGAGCAGCGGCTCGCCACTGCGCTCGAACATGCCTGCACGATAGCGAAGCGCGGCCGGCGCGCCTACAGCCGAGCTAGGCTCGGTCCGGCGCCAGCTGCGCGAGCGATCCCCGGGACCGGTTCGCCTGCAGGGTGATGTCTTCGCGCTGGCAGGCCCGCACGAGCGCCTGCTCTACCACCTCGGCGATGCCCTTCGCGCGGGCCTGGTCTCGCACCCAGGTCACCGTAGCGCGCAGCGTCGCCTCGAACCCGGGCCACGGCTCGCAGCGGAGCACCCGCAGGTGGCGCTTCGCCTCGTTCCACTCGAAGGTGATGCGTGCGTGGGCACTCGGGCCGGCGCAAACGCGGACGTAGCCGCCGAGGTACTCCTTCCTCAGATGGAGACCCTTCCTCGCCGGGTCGACGCCCGCCCGGTGGAGCCCGTCCCAGAGCTCCGCCAGGGCAAGGAGGAGCCGAAAAGCGACATCGGCCGTCTCAGCACGCACGCGTAACCTCCGCCTCGAGATGCGCCGTCGACCGGCGCTCGGCGCCATTCTACGCCGATGCGGGGGGCGATCCTAGGGTTTCCCCTATACCAGGAATAGATAGCTCCATCGGAACACCTAAGGGTTCTCCTCACGTCCGAGCGCCGAGATAGGAGCGAAGCGCCTCCTCGAGCGGCGTCAGCCTGAGCCCGAACGCTTCCTGCAGCGGACCGATGTCGGCGACGGCGTCCTGGGTGATGAACTCCACGGCGTCCGGAGTGAGCCGCAGGGGCCCGGGGGCGAACTGGAGCACCGCCGCCAGCGCCTTCATCACCGGTTTCGGCTGGTGGAGGAGGAAGCGCCGCTTCCCTGCCACGCGCAGCGCCGTGCGGATGACCTCGTCCATCGTGAGGACCTCCGGCCCTCCGATCTCGAACGTCCGGTTGGCTGGGCCCTTCGCTACCGCCGCCTCGACGTGAGCAGCGACGTCCTCCACGAATACCGGGTTCACGCGCGTGCGCCCGTCGCCGACCACCGGTACGAACGGCAGCCAGCGCGCGAAGGAGAGGAAGCGGTTGAGGGAGTTGTCCGCCGGTCCGTAGACCCAGCTCGGCCGGAAGTTCGTGAAGCCGATGCCGGAATCGGCGATGTACCGCTCCTCCATCCACTTGTAGCGGAACCAGTGGTAGCGGGCGTCCTCGGCTGCGCCCACTCCGCTCATGTTCACGTAGTGGCGCACGCCGGCGGCGCGGGCGGCGTCGACGAGGTTGCAGGTGCCGCGGTAATCCACCCGCTCGAACGTCCATCCCTTGCGCGGATCCTCGATGGGCGAATTCGGGAACTGTACCGCGTCCACGACCGCCTCGAAGCCGTCGAGCTTGCCCTGCAGCGAGGCCGGGTCCGTGACGTCCCCCGCGACGTGAGCCACGCCGGGGCGGGGTCGCCGGGAGAGGATCAGCACCTCGTGGCCCGCCTCGCGCAGCCGCCGGGCGACCGCCGAGCCGATGAATCCCGTCCCGCCTGCCACGAGAACACGCATCGCCATCGCCTCCGAAAGAGCTGTCCAGACCATGCCACAGCCGCAGACGACTGTGGCGTCAGCAGGCCTACCGGCTCTCCCGGCGGACGTCCCGCAGCAAGGTTCGCATTCCCGGCTTGAAGACGACGAGGTTGTCGACCAGCGCCACCTCGTTGTTGAGGACGAGCTGCAGCGCCCGGCTCAGCACCTCCGCTTCCAGCGCCCGTCCCTTCGCCTTCACGTCGTCGACCGTGTCGACGCCGACATCGATGTGGAAGACGTCCTGGAGGATGATCGGCCCCGCGTCGAGCTCCTCCGTCACGAAGTGTGCCGTGCAGCCGCTCACGCGCACCCCGTCCTCCCACGCGCGCCGGTACGGGTTCGGGCCCGGGTAGTGCGGCAGCAGGGAGGGATGGATGTTGATGATGCGCCCACGGTAGGCATCGACGACGCGCGGGCTCAGGATCTGCATGTAGCGGGCGAGGACGACGATCTCCGCTCCCGCCGACGCGAGCTCCCTGAGGAGGAACTCCTCGTGGGCCGCTTTGTCCGTGCTCGGGAACCAGCGGAATGGGATGCCCGCCTCGCGCGCGATCCGCTCGAGGTTCGGGTGGTTCGAGAGCACGACGACGAACTCGCAGGGGAGCTCGCCTCGCCGCTGATCCTCGATGAGCCGCTCCAGGCAGTGGGGCTCCTTCGTCACGAGAATCGCCACCCGCTTCCGCGCCTGTTCGTTGTGCAGGGTGAGGCGGATCTCCATCCCCAGCTCCTCGCCGATGCGGAGCAAGCCGGTCACGAGCTCATCGAGCGAGACGGAGAGGTCCGTGATGTCGATGAGCATGTCCATGAGGAAGTGGCCCCGCACCACCCGCTGCTCGATGTCCTCGATGTTGACGTTGCGCTCGGCGAGGTAGGTGCTGATGCGGGCCACCACGCCCTTCTGGTCGCGGCCCGAGACGCTCACGATTGCGAGGACCCGCTGCATCTCACCTTCGATTCTCACCGCCCGTCGGCCCTCGCACCAGCGCCGTCGGAATCCGCCACGAACCGCTATTCGGAGAAAAACATTGACACAACGGACGGATCGCGAGACGCTACCGGCCGGTAAGCCCGAGGAGGAGGGAACATGCTCACGCGACTTACCAAACTGAATCGCGGGGTCCTGTTCGCTCTCGCGCTCCTCGCGGTCGCGGCCATCGCCGTGGGCTGCGGGGACGACGAGGAGGAAGGCGGCCCTAGCGAACCGACCGGTGAGGCCCGCCAGGGCGGCGAGATCACGGTCCAGTACCTTGAGTTCCAGTCGTTCGACCCGCACTTCTCGTCCTTTGCGCAGGACATCGGCCACCAGACGTTCGTCTTCCGGGGCCTGTACAAGCTGGACGAGAAGAACCAGCCGGTCCCGGAGATGGCGGCGGACATGCCGGAGATCTCCGAGGACGGCAAGACGTACACCATCAAGGTCAAGGAGGGCCTCGTCTGGTCCGACGGCGATGACCTGAAGGCCGAGGACTTCGTCGCCGGGATCGAGCGGACGTGCAACCCCGACAACGCCGGCGAGTACCAGTACGTGCTCTCCAACGTGGTCGGCTGCGACGAGTACTATGCCGCGACGGAGGCGAGCGACGAGGAGAAGGCTCGGCTCCGCGAGCAGCTCGGCGTGAAGGCGCTCGACGACCACACCATCCAGATCCAGCTCGAGCAGCCGCAGCCTACGTTCACGATCATCCTCTCCATGTGGGTCGCCTGGCCGGTCCCGGTCCACATCGTCCCCAGCGGCTCCGACCCCTGGCCGGACGACCCGACGAAGCTCGCTTTCAACGGCCCGTTCGTCGTCTCCGAGTACGTGCCGAAGGAGCGGATGGTCTTCACGCGCAACCCGAACTACGCTGGCCAGCCCGCGTACCTCGACAAGATCACCTTCCGCTACATCGAGGACAACGCGCAGTCGAACAACGCCTTCCGCAGCGGCGAGCTCGACATGGCCATCGCCGACGCCACCAACCTCCGCGCCATCCAGCAGGAGTTCCAGAACGAACTGGTGAGCTACGTCACGCCGACGACGATCGGCCTGGAGATGCAGCTCGCGAAAAAGCCGCTCGACGACCTGAACGTCCGCCTCGCCCTCTCCCGCGCCATCGACCGGGAAACGCTGGCGAACGAGGTGCTCCAGGGCGCGGTCATCCCCACCACGACGTGGGTGCCGCCGGACATCATCGGCGTCGAGAGCACCGACGTCTTCGCAGACCAGATCGGGTTCAACCCGGACAAGGCGCGCGAGGCGCTCGCCGAGGCGGGATACCCGAACGGTGAAGGGTTCCCGAAGCTCAGCATCCTCATCCGCGACTCGGCCGGGAACCGCGCCATGGCGGAGTTCCTTCAGGCGCAGTTCAAGGAGATCCTGAACATCGACGTCGACATCGAAATCGTCGACGCGCCGACCCGCTCGAAGCGGTTCACCGAGGGCCAGTTCGAGCTCTTCCCGGGCGGCTGGCACCAGGACTACCCGGACCCCGAGAACTGGATCGTCGGCCTCTTCGACACGGGCGGGACGCTGAACAACTACAACTGCAGCGACCCGGAGATCGACGACCTCATCGAGCGGGCGAAGTTCAACCAGAACGACGAGGAGCGCCGCGAGCTGTACCGGAAGGCGAACGAGCTCATCTCCACCCGCATCTGCGGCGTGGCGCCCATGTACCACTCGGCCGCGCACATCCTCGTCAACCCGAAGCTGCACGGGCCGCGGGAGCTGGCGGGGTCGAACGACCGCGTCCTCGCCGGCGACTGGGCGCCGGAACTCTGGTGGCTGGAGCAGTAATCGCTCCCGCCTGACGAGCGACGCGGAGGAGGGGGCACCGCCGCCCCCTCCTCCCGGTATGGAGGCAGTGGGGAACGATGGCGGGGTATCTGGTGCGGCGCATCCTGGCGTTCGTGCCCCTGATCTGGGCCATCGCCACCATCACCTTCTTCCTCATGCACGCCGTTCCCGGCGGGCCCTTCGACCGGGAGAAGGAGCTGCCTCCCGCCGTCGTCGCCGCCCTTGAGAAGAAGTACAACCTCGATGGGACCATCTGGGAGCAGTACGTCGGCTTCCTCTCCGACCTCGCCCGCGGGGACCTCGGCCTCTCCTTCGCCCAGAACCGGCCGGTGACGACGATTATCCGGGAGCGGCTGCCGAAGAGCATGCAGCTCGGCGTAGCCGCCTTCGCGTTCGCCCTCGTCGGGGGGCTCACCCTCGGGATCGTCTCCGCCGTCCGCCAGAATTCCCTCGTCGATTACTTCAGCGTCATCCTCGCCACCATCGGGGCCTCCGTGCCGAACTTCGTCCTGGCCGTCTTCCTCGTGCTCTTCTTCTCGCTGCAGCTCGGGTGGTTCGACGTGCTCGGCTGGGAGCTGGGGAACTACCGGAAGATGGTGCTGCCTATCGTTTCCCTGGGGCTGCTGCCGCTGGCCCTCATCGCCCGTGTGACGCGGGCCTCGATGCTCGAGGTGCTGCGGCAGGACTACATCCGCACCGCCCGCGCGAAGGGGTTGGACGAGTTCCGGGTGGTCATGCGCCACGCCGTGCGGAACGCGCTCATCCCCGTCCTCACGATCGCCGGGCCTATCTTCGCCGGCCTCGTCACCGGCTCCTTCATCATCGAGCGCTTCTTCGCCATCGGCGGCATCGGCACGGCGTTCGTAGACGCCGTCACCTTGCGCGACTACGGCATGATCATGGGCACGACGCTCATGTTCGCAGTCGCCATCGCCGTCATGAACCTCGCGGTCGACATCGCCTACGCGATCGTCGATCCGCGCATCAGGTACTGACCATGGCCGAACGCACCGAAGCGGCCGTCCCCGCCTTCGAATTCGCGGTGCCGGTGCGCCACCGGGGCTTGTGGCGGCAGGCGTGGGATCGGCTGCTGCGCAACCGGCTCGCCGTCTTCGGCGGCAGCGTTCTGCTCATCATCGGCATCCTCGCCGTGCTCACGGCAGTGGTTCCCGAGATCGGCCGCTACGCGCCCTCGGCGCAGAACGTCCGCGAGGCGCACCAGGGACCGTCGCTCGAGCACTTCTTCGGCACCGATAATCTCGGCCGCGACATGTGGGCGCGGACGTGGGAGGGCGTCCGCATCTCGCTTCGCATCGGGCTCGGGACGCAGCTGCTCGTCGCCGCCATCGGCATCGCCGTTGGCGCCTCGGCGGCGCTGGGCGGGCGAACCGTCGACAACCTCATCATGCGGTTCGTCGACGTCGCCTACGCCTTTCCCGACCTCCTCGCCATCATCCTCATGCGGGCCGTGTTCAGCGAGCGCGACTGGCCGATCATCGGCTCCGGCTCGCCCCAGCTTCCCGGGATGCCCGGAACGCTGCTGCAGGTCATCCTCGCCATCTCGCTCGTGAGCTGGGTGACGACCGCACGGCTCGTCCGCGGCCAGATGCTCTCGCTGAAGGCGTCCGACTTCGTGCTCGCCGCGCGGGCGCTTGGCGCCTCCACTCCCCGCATCGTCTTCGTCCACATGCTGCCGAACACCTTGGGGCCGGTGATCGTCGTCCTCACCTTCGGCATCCCGCTCGCCATCTACGCAGAGGCGGTCCTCGCCCTCATCGGCTTCGGGGTGGAGCCGCCGACCGCGAGCCTGGGGACGCTCGTCTTCGCCGGCTATAGCTACTTCCGGACGAACAGCTGGATGATCGCGGTTCCCGCGGCGGCGATCGCCCTGCTCATGCTGTGCTTCACGTTCCTCGGCGACGGCCTCAGGGACGCCCTCGACCCGCGCGGGCGAGCGTAGCGGCGGCGCGGAGTTCGTCCTGGTAGCACGGAGGGAGCCCCCAGCGGCGCGCGGCGCTGAGGATGCGAGCGAGGTACGCGGCCCCCGGTGGAGCCGGCCGCGCTTCCTCGGGCTGGCGGTAGAGCTCCGCGTCGCACGCCCCTCCGGCGGCGAGGCGGACGGTGCAGCGCTCGCGCACGTACCGCTCGGGGACTTCCTCGAAGGCATCGAGCGCAGGGAGGCACGACCGGGGAAGCTCCCAGAGCACCCCCCAAACCGCGCCCCCGCGCGCAGGCACGAGGTCTGCCACGCCTCCGCCGTCCTCCGGCGAGTCTCCCCGGAACTCGATGCGCATTCCCTCCAGCCGCGCCACGCCAACGGCGCGGGCGTCGGGGCAGAGACGGAGCATCACGCCCGGATCCATGAGCAGCCCGTACGCGAACAGGCGGGCAGGGGCAGCAGCGCAGTCGGCCGACGTATCGTCTTGGCGCATTCCGTCCCGGCTCGGTACGATCGTGGGCAGGGTGGGGCTGTAGCTCAATTGGGAGAGCGTTTGACTGGCAGTCAAAAGGTAGGGGGTTCGAATCCCCCCAGCTCCACCAAGACGGTACGAGGCCCATGGGGCGCCCATCCGGGCGCCCCGCTTTCGTGCCCAGCCCCCTGGAGCCCGTCTCGGCTCCAATCAGCCTGGAAGACGCCCGCAACGCACCGCCCAGGAGGTCTACCAAGGCGCGACCGCACGCGCCAAACAGGAATCCCTGACAGAGCGCTAGGCGGGCGTTTACCGCCACTCCTCCGATAGCCCCTCCGCCTCCGCCAGAATCGCCTCCGCGTCTTCGGGGAGGAGGTAGCCGAGACGGACGTTGTCGGCGTCCACCTGCTCCACGAGTGTGAGGTAGCGGTCGGGGGTGGGGTAGAGCTCCCGCAGCCGCGCGGCGTCGAAGGGCACGTGCGCGCCGAGCAGCCGGCAGAAGCCTGGCCCCGAGTTCTCCCCCGTGTTCAGGGCCACGGGGACAGCGACGTGGGAAAGCTGGATGCCGCCGCGAGCAGACCCAGCTCGTCGCGCACCACCGAGCCTGTCTCGTCGAGGAGCAGGTACGGCGCCACCGGAGGCGGCTCCCCTTCCCGCACCCAGCGGACGAGGTGTGCATACGCCGCCCGCAGCACGAGGTGGAGCGGGACGCGGCTCAATGGCGGATTGTCGCATTCGTACGCGGCGCCGCCGTCGGGCAGGTCGCGCTCGAGGATGGGACGGCGGTACGCGTACCCGCGGTAGCCGGCATGCGCCGCACCGGCGACCTCCCAGCGGCGGTAGACGCTGCTGTCGGGCCGCCGTTCGGGCATCCAGCGCACGTCGGTCTCCGACAGGACATGGAAAACGGGCTCCGTCAGCGCGCCGGAGGGGGCGGGACCGACGATGAAACCGTACCCGTCGAACGGCCGCTCCTTCCGCTGCGGGAGCACCCGGTCGACGTAGACGACCATCCGCAGCGCCGACTGCGAGGCCCCGATGCCGAGGACCACGTCCGGCGAGAGACCGCCGAGCGGGTCGTCGCTGCCCGGGCACCGCACCGACGGCTCGCGCAAGGCGAGCGCGGCTTGGGCGAAGATCTCGTACGAGAGCTCATCGTCCTCGTACAGACCCCCGCCCGTTACGTCGAGTTCCCCGTATCGGGCCGCGCTCCAGCCGCGGAGGAAGTCGACACCGACTCGCTGGGCGGAAACGCCCACCCACACGTAGCCGGCGCGCATGAATCCCTCCCCGTCCCAGAGGGCATCCAAGTCGTAGCCGGCGCTCACGTTCTGCCACTCGACGAGGACGGTGCCGCTGAAGCGCGACGGCTCCGCCGGGCGCCGGACGATCATCCGCGTGACGTACGGCACTGCCTCCCCGACGAGGGAACCGTCGCGCGCGTAGGCGTCCGCCTCGCCGCGGATGAGGAATTCCTCCTCCACATACCCGTCCCCAGCGAGGTCATCGGTGGTGGAGAGGAACGGGTACGTCTCCTCCACCGCCTCCGCGTTCCGGTCGCCGGGCCACGCCCCCGGCAGCTGCTCAACGGTCACGCACGTGCGCAGCAGCGGCTCGGGCGTCGGCGTCGCCGTCGGCTCCGCCGCGACCACGGACACCGCATGCACCGGCGCGGTCGGGCTCGCCTGCCCCTCCGGCTTCCGCTCGCGGCAGGCCGCGGCGAGGAGCAACGCAACCGCGACGAGCGCGACGAGCCGGCCGGCGAAAACAAGATTGCTCCGCATCGCGGCCTCCTCCGATCGGGAGTCTGTATGCGACTGTGATTCTCGAACGGACGGCATCCTACGCCGACGGCGACGGGGCGCCAACCCCCGGGGAGACGCCGAGCGCACATCCCTGTTCTTTGCGGACGCTGGTCCCTGGGTAGGATTCGCGGCCGAGGGCGCGACGTCGCGGACGGTGAAACGCCTGCTGCCGCAGCGGGTCCCGTACGGCTGGGGCGTGGATCAGAGCCGACCAGATTGCCGCCCAGAGGGCTGCTTGAGGGCGGCCGGGCGAGGAAAGGCGTACGGAGGCTCAGCCCCCGTTCCGCTCCCGCGGACGTCCGAGGCCCCACTCGAGCGCGTTGCGCAGCAGCTGGCCGAACGCCGGGACCTCCGAGGAGCCGCGGAAGCGGAGCGGCGTTCGGCCCTCCGGATCGAGCGAGCGATCGACGAAGGGCTGCACGTTCGTCACCGGGGTATGGCAGTGGCCGAGTGCCACGTAGACGACCTCACCCCGACCAACCTCGTGCGCGAAGGCGAGCGCGCGGCTGCGCCCGTCCGGAAGGAGCGCCGTGTCCCGCTCGTAGGAGAACCCGAAGCCCGGCGGGGAGGGATCGGTCGGGAGCTCCGTCGTGAGGAGAACCCGGGTCCGGTCCGGGTCGGTGAGCTCGATGAAGTACAGCTCGTCGGCCGTCTCGAACTCCTCCGGCACGCCGCGGGTCACCGGGTGGGCGCCGTCGGCCACGCGCACGCGGAAGTGGCAGAGCGGCGGGTGGGTGAGGAAGAAGCCGCCGAGCAGCTCGTGGAACCGCTGCCGCACCATCTGCCGCTGCCTGCGGTCCGGCACGCGAGCGGCACGGCCGCCGCTCGTTCCGTGGAGGGCGAGCCAGCGGCCGCCGCTAGGGAGCCAGTCACGAAGGAACGCTACCTGCGGGTCTGCAGGGTATGGGCCGGCGGTGTACGTGATGAGCAGCTCGCAGTTCGGCAGCCACTTCTCCAAATCCGTGAAGTCGCCCGCGCAGGTGGTGTGGAGCTCCTCCCACTGCTGGAGCTCCTGGAGGATCCGCAAGCGGGCGTAGTCGTGGTCGTGGCCGGCGGGCGACCCCGGCGGGTAGCCGCCGGCGATGAGGTGCGCGCGCCGCAGCCGGAGCGGTTCCGTCATGGCCGTCCCTCCCGAAGTCGTGCGCGCATCGTACACCCGCGGTTGCGGGCTGCGCATGCCGCGAGCGGTATCCTGGTGGCGTGGGTTTCTACTACGGCGGCGGAAAGGAGCCTCCTCCCGGAAGCTGGCGGGAGACGTTCTCGATCATCTGGATTGTCTTCCGCACCCTGGCGCTGCCGCTGGCGGTGATCTTCGGCAGCGTGGCGGCCCTCTTTCTCCTCATCTGGCTCTTCACCATCCACCCGCTCGCAGGCGGGGCGTTCATCCTCGCGGGGCTGCTGGCCCTCGCGGCCTTCGCGTGGTGGGAGTGGCGGCATCCGCCCCGTCTCGACGACCAGGTCAGATGACGGCCGAACTCATCCGCGCGAACCTCGAACGGGTCCGCGAGCGCATCGCGGCCGCTTGCGCCCGCGCCGGCCGAGCCCCGGAAGACGTGACGCTCATCTGCGTGACGAAAGGGCGTACCCCCGCGGAGGTCGAGGCGGCATTCGCAGCGGGGGCCCGCGACTTCGGCGAGAACCGCGTCCAGGAGGCGCGCGCGAAGCTCCAGCTGCTGGGGGAGGCGCGGCGCGCCCGCTGGCATCTCGTCGGCCATCTGCAGCGGAACAAGGTGCGGGCCGCGCTCGAGTGCTTTGCTATACTCCACGGCGTCGATTCGGCCCGCCTCCTCACCGCCATCGCGCAGCGGGCCGAGCATCCGGTGGAGCTCTTCGTCCAAGTAAACATCTCCGGCGAGCCGACGAAGTTCGGCTGCCGGCCTGAGGAGACCCCGCAGCTGGTGGAGTTCGCTCGGCAGCATCCGAACCTGGAGCCCCTCGGCCTGATGACGATCGCACCGCAGGGTGCCGAGCCGCGCGTGATTCGCGCCTGCTTCGCCGGCCTGCGCGAGCTGGCCGAGCGGCTCGGGCTGCGGCACCTCTCGATGGGGATGTCCGACGACTTCGAGCTCGCGATCGAGGAAGGGGCGACGCACGTCCGCATCGGCCGGGCGATCTTTGAGGGGGTGCAGCCATGAAGGCGCTGCTGATCGGCGGCGGCGTGATGGGAGAGGCGCTCCTCGCGGCCGCGCTCCGCCGCAACATCTTCGGTCGCGAGGACATCACCGTCTGCGACGTCCTCGAGCACCGGCGGAACCAGCTGCGTGGCGAGTACGGCGTCGCGACCGCCGCCGAGGCAGAACCCCTCATCCCGGAAGCGGACGTGATCATCCTGGCCGTGAAGCCTCAGGACCTGGGGTCGGTGCGCGGCAAGCTGCGGGAGGCGGCGCTGCTCATCTCGATCGTTGCCGGAGTTTCCATCCGCCGCCTCGCCACCCACTTCGAGCACCGGCGCATCGTGCGCGTGATGCCGAACACGCCTGCCGCTGCCGGAGTCGGGATGAGCGTCTGGACCGCGACCGAGGACGTCACGCCCGACCAGCGCCAGCTCGTCGCGAACCTCCTGAGCGCGCTCGGCCGGGAGCTCTTCGTCCCGGACGAGCGGAAGGTGGACATGGCCACGGCCGTGAGCGGAAGCGGGCCGGCATACGTGTATCTCTTCGCAGAGGCACTCATCGAAGGTGCGGTCTCCATCGGGCTCTCCCGTCGCGACGCGGAGGAGCTCGTGCTACAAACCATCCTCGGGTCCGCCCGCTACGCCCAGGAGTCGGGGAGGAGCCCGGCGGAGCTGCGGGCGATGGTGACTTCCCCGGCAGGGACGACCGCGGCAGGCCTCCTCGCCATGGAGCGCGGTGCCATACGGGCCGCCATCATCGAGGGCGTGCGCGCCGCGTACCAGCGGGCGCTGGAGCTGGGCGAAGAGGCATGAGCCCAGAGATCGCCGCCATCTTCCGGCTCTTCATCTGGGCCCTCATCGTCGCGGTCTTCCTCCGGGCCCTTCTCAGCTGGTTCCCGCTCGACCCGCGGAACCCGTTCTACCAGTTCATCGTCAGGGTCACGGAACCGCTCCTCGCCCCGGTCCGGAACATCCTGCCGCACACCGGGTTCATCGATTTCAGCGCCATGATCGTGCTCGTGTTCCTCTATCTGATGCTGCAGGTGGTCGACCGGTTGGAGACCGGCTGACGGCCGGTCCCACCGCAGGTAGGATGGAACTAACGTCGTCGGGAGTATCGCATCGGTGAATCCGTACATCGCCGAGCTTACCGTCGCCTTCCTCCACACGCTCGTGTGGGCCGTCATCGCGCGCGCGGTGGTGAGCTGGCTGCCCATCGACCAGACCAGCCCCCTCGTCCAGCTGCTCCACCGGGTCACGGAACCGATTCTGGACCCGGTACGGCGGGTCATGCCGCAGACGGGACTCCTGGACCTCAGCCCGCTCGTCGCCATCCTCGTCCTCGTCACCCTCTCGAACGTCGTCCTGGAGCTCGCCCGGGCGACGAACTGAGGCCACCAATCCCCTAGCGCTGCGAACGCGCGCCGGGGACACGCCTGCCCTTCTCGGGCAGGCGCGCTGCTGCTCGCCTGGGGACGCGAGAGTGCGCTCTCCGGGGATACGACACGGGGGTCTCGAGCCCAGGCCGGGACCGCCAGAAGGCCGCCGGGCCTCCTGGCCTCTGCCGGAACGGAGTGCGACACTGGCGAACAGGATGACGGGCAAGCCGGTGGTCAGCGCACGGGGGATCGTCCACCGGTACCAGGATCGGGTCGCCCTCGACGGGCTGACGCTCGACATCCCCGCCGGGACGATCTTCGGCCTCCTCGGTCCCAACGGGAGCGGCAAGAGCACCTTCCTCTCCCTGGTAGCTGCGCAGGAAGCCCCCCAAGGAGGAGAGCTCCGCTGCTGGGGCGAACCGCCGCAGCGCGCCTTTCGTGCGCGCATCGGCGTGGTCTTCCAGGAAGGGGCGCTCGACCCCCTCATGACGCCGGCGGAGCTGCTGCGCCTCTTCGCGCGACTGTACGCGCTGCCGCGGGAGCGGGCTGGGAAGCGGATCCCGGAGCTGCTCGAGCTCGTCGGCCTCGCCGCGCGGGCGGGTGACCGTATCGCCACCCTCTCCGGGGGCATGCGCCGACGGCTCGAAGTCGCCCGCGCGCTCCTCCACGAGCCTGATCTGCTGGTGCTCGACGAGCCGACGACGGGGATCGATGCGGAGGAGCGGGAAGCAATCTGGTCGCTCCTGCGCCAGGCTCGAGACCGCGGCGCGACGGTCCTCTTCGCCACGAACGACCTGGCGGAGGCGGACCAGGTGTGCGACGTGGCAGCCTTCCTGCGATCCGGGCAGGTCGTAGCGGTGGGCACGCCCGCCGAGTTGAAGCGCGGTCTGCGCGCGGAGACGGTTGCGGTGACCTGGGACACGCCCGCAGAAGCGGAGCTCGCGACCGTAGCCTCCTGGCCAATGGTGGGCGAGGTCGCACGGGACGGGGAGACCGTGCTCATCTCGACCGACGACGCCCGCACGCTCATCCCGCGGCTGTTCGAGCTCGCCGGCCGGCGGATCACCGCGGTGTCGATCCACGCCACCACCCTCGCCGACGCCTACTTCGCGCACGTCGGAAGGCGCATCACGGCGGAGGTGCGGGCGTGAGCGGGGCTGCCGTATGGGCGCTTGCGGCGCGCGACCTGCGGGCCGTGCTCCGATCGCGCTCCCAGCTCTACTCTTCGATTCTCACGCCGCTCCTCATCCTCCTCTTCCTCGGGACTGGCGTCTCGCACGGGCTCCAGCCCACGAACCTCCCTGCCGGGGACTTCACCGCGTACCTCGTCGCAGGGGTGGTGGTGATGACATCCGTGTTCTCCTCCACCTTCAGCAGCGCGTCCTACTACCGCGACCGGGACACGGGCATGCTGCGCGCGCTCCTCGTCACACCCCAGCCGGCGCGCGCGGTCCTGCTGGGGAAGTCTCTCGCCGGCGTGGTCATCGGCACGGTCCAGGCGCTCGTCGTGCTCGCCATCGCCGCCCCGCTGACGGACCTGAGCTGGCAGTACGGCTACGCGCGCGGCATCCTCCTCGCGCTAGGGGTCGTGCTCCTGCTCAATCTCGTCCTCGCGGGGCTCGCGCAGACCCTCGCGACGCGCATCGAGACGATGCAGGGCTTCCACCTCCTCATGAACCTCGTGCTCTTCCCGCTCCTCTTCTTCTCCGGCGCCTTCTTCCCTATCGCCGACCTGCCGGTCTGGCTGGAGGTGCTCGCGTACGCGAACCCGCTCACCTACGCCGTGGATGCGATCCACCTGGCGGCCTACGCGCGAGACACCGCCGACTTCATCGGGCTCTGGATCGACCTTCCGGTGCTGGCCGCGCTTGCCCTCGCCTCATCGTTCTCGGGGCTCGCGCGCCTGCCACGGGTGACCTGGAGCGGCCAGTAGGTCCGAAGACACGAACGCCGCGCCCCAGGCGCGGCGTTCTCTAGCCAGCCGGAGAGAGCGCCTACGACTTCGCGCTCGCGAGCGCCGCTTTCGCCCGCTCGACGATCGCATCGAAGGCATCGGGGCGAGCGACGGCAAGGTTCGCGAGGCTCTTCCGATCGAGCTCCACCCCTGCCTTCTTCAAGCCGTCCATCAAGCGGCTGTAGCTCAGCCCGCGCAGGCGGGCGGCGGCGTTGATGCGCACGATCCAGAGCCGCCGGAAATCCCCCTTCCGGTCCTTCCGGTTCTCATAGCTGTAGCGGAGAGCGTGGAGCATGCTCTCGTTCGCCCGCCGGAAGACCCGGTGCCGCTGACCGCGGTGGCCTTTCGTGAGCTTCAGGATCTTCTTGTGACGGCGGCGCACGGTGACGCCACGCTTGACGCGACTCATGGCGTTCGGCTCCTCCTAGATTCCGAGCGCGCGGCGGATCTTCTTCGCCTGGCCCGGCGCGACGGGGTGGGTCCGGCGCAGCTTGCGCAGCACCGCGGGGCGCTTGCGGCGGCGGTTGTGGTTCCGGTTGCCATACATGCGCATCAGCTTGCCGTTGCCCGTGATCTTGAACCGGGCGGCAGCGCCCTTGTGCGTCTTCAGCTTCGGCACCCTCTCACTCCCTTCCCCCGTCGGCCGGCTCCTTCCCCGCGCCTTCCGAGGCCCCCTCGGCCTCCTTGGCGCGGGCGGCGAGCTTCCGCTTGTCCGGCGCGAGGATGATCGACATGTGCCGCCCCTCGAGCGAGGCCGGCTTTTCGATGATGGCTATATCTTCCAACCTGGCGGCGACTCGGTCGAGCAGGTTCTTTCCGATCTGGGGGTGAGTGATCTCCCGCCCCCGGAACATCACGGTCACCTTCACCTTGTCGCCTTCGCGGAGCAGCTTCTCGGCGGTGCGGATCTTGAAGTCGATATCGTGATCGTCGATTTTCGGCTTCATCCGCACTTCGCGCAGCTCCACCTGCTGCTGGTGCTTGCGCGCCTCCCGCTCCCGCTTCGCCTGCTCGTACTTATAGCGGCCGAAGTCCATGAGGCGGGCGACGGGCGGGTTCGCCTGGGCCGCCACCTCGACCAGGTCGACGTTCCGCTCCCTGGCCATGGCCAGGGCTTCGGAGGTCTTCACGATGCCGATCTGCCTGCCGTCCTCGTCGATCAGCCGAACTTCGGGAGCGCGGATCCGCTCATTGATCCGCGGCTCCGGCGGACTCGGTCTCGGGGTTGCTTTCGCTCGTTTTCTCTTCAAGCCTTCCTTTTCCGTTCGTGGTGCGCCGGAACCCAATCATAGCAACGGGCTTCGACGATTGTATATGCGGACTGGGCCGATCCCCGTACCATGAGCGCCATGAAGCGCGTGCGAACGGCAGCCATCCTCGCGGCCGGGCTCGGGACGCGCATGCTCCCCGCGACGAAGGCCGTGCCGAAAGAGATGCTCCCGGTGTACGACAAGCCGCTCATCCAGTACGCGGTGGAAGAGGCCGTTGCGGCGGGCATCGAGCGCATCGTCTTCGTCATCGCCGAGGGGAAGGAGGCGATCCGGGAGCACTTCTCGCCGGGGGGCAGGGTGGCGACCTGGCTGCGCGCCCGCAACCAGCACGCTCTGGCGGAGATCGTCGAGCGGCCGGCGGGGCTCGCCGACTTCTGCTGGGCCTGGCAGGACCAACCGCTCGGTATCGCCCACGCCGTCCGCTGCGCGCGCGAGTACCTAGAGGGGGAGCCGTTCGTGCTCATCTTCCCCGACGACCTCATCCTCGGCCGGCAGCCTTGCACGAAGCAGCTCGTGGAGGCGTGGGAGCGGGTAGGCGGCTCGATCATCGCCGTGCACGAGGTCCCAGAAGCCGAGATTCCTCAGTACGGCATCGTCTCCCCCGCCGACGAAGGGAACCCGTGCCGTCTCAAGGCCGTGGTGGAGAAGCCGCGGCCGGAAGAGTCTCCTTCGAACCTGGGCATCGTCGGCCGGTACGTGATCTCGGAGACGATCTTCGAACACATCGACCGTCTGAAGCCGGGAGTGGGCGGGGAGCTGCAGATCACGGACGCGCTCGCCAGCCAGATCGCAGCGGGCGAACCGGTCTACGCCTACCGGTACGAGGGTGAGCGCTTCGATACCGGCCGCCCGGCGGGTTGGCTGGCAGCGTGTGTGGCGGTGGCGATGGCACGGCCGGACGCCCGCGCACTCGTGGAACCACGGCTGCGGGCACTCCTCGAGGTTCGGGGAGCGGCAGAATGAGGCTCCTCTCCATCGGCTGCCCGCTTCCGAATCCGGAGATCGACAACTTTACCGTCTTTACCGCTCCCTCCTTCTCGGACTACGCGGTCGTGCTCGTAGACCCGGAGAACATCACGGCGGTCGCCCGGCGGCTCATCGAGGAGAACGCCGAGTTCATGGCGTACGACGGCCGGCCGGTCGTGAACGGCGCCACGACCGCCGCGGCCGTCTCCGCCGCCGACCAGGTCCGGCGGCGGCAGGAGGAAACAGCGCACCTCCTCGAGGCAGGGGGAACGGTCATCGTCCTCGCGCGCCCGAACGCCACCCAGGCGGGCATCGTGGGCTTTGAGGGACTGGACCGGTACTCGTGGCTGCCGGCACCCCCAGGCGTGACCTGGAACCCTCCCTTCCTGCGCGCAGGCGAGGGGGAGACGATCCGCATCGTCCGCGATGAGCACCCGTTCGCCGGGCTGCTGCGGGAGTTCCGGAAGGAGTTTGCCTACCGCGCCTGGCTCGACGACCGCCAGCAGGCGATCCGGCAGCACGGGCACGTCTTCGCGAGAGGAGGCTCGGACGTCGCCATCGGCATGGAGTTTCGCGTGCTGGCGGGACGGGTTCTCTTCCTCCCAGTGTTGCGAGACACCACCGCCAGCACTCGAACCAAGGTGGCACAGGCACTGCTGGACGCCGTTCGCCACCTGCTCGAGCTGGACGAGGAGGCGCAGCCGCCGTACTGGACGCGCACGCTCGCCATCCCTGGGCTGGAGCAAGTGGAGGCGGAGCTCGAGCGAGCGGAGGCGGAAGCAAAGGCCGCCGCCGAGCGGGCCGCAGCGGTCCAGGCCCGCCACCAGGAGCTCGTCGCTCTCCGCCGCCTCCTCTGGGGAGAGCAAAGGAGCTTCGCCGCGACGGTCGCGCGGGCGCTGGAGCTCCTGGGCTTCGAGCGTGCCAGCCCACCCGGAGAGCCGCTGGCCGTGCGCTCGGAGGACGGCGAGGCCTTCGTGGAGGCGGAGAGCTCCGCAGATGTCGTCGTGGAGTGGCCGTACATCCGGCTCCAGCGGCGGTTGGAGGCGGAGCTGCTCTCGCACGGGCGCGCGCCGAAGGGGATCGTCGTGGTCAACGGGTTCCGCGGCGACCCGCCCGAGCGGAGGGGACAGCAGTTCACCGACCAGCTGCGGATCGCCTGTGAGAACTACCGCTTCACGTTGATCACGGGGGAGACCCTGTTCGCGATGGTGCAGCGCGTCCTCGCCGGGGAAACCGATGCGGTGGCGCGCATGCGCCGGCGCCTCCTGCGCTGGAGCGGCCTCCTCGATCGGGAGCATGCCCTGGCCGAGGGGAGCGAAGAGCCGGAGAAGGGCCCGCTCTTCTAGCGGCGTCGCCCGCCGAGCCGGGGCCCTCAGGACTCGGGCGCGGTTGCGGCGAAGCCGTAGGCGAGGGCGCCGTCACCGAAAACGCCGGCGTACTCCCGTCCCGCGACTCGTTCCTCGAGGTACTCGAGCTGTTCCGCGGTGGAGACCGCGTACGCGACGCGCAGCCCGCTGCCCTCCCACCGCGCGGGGTCCAGGAGGTCCGCCACGCGCCCCGGCTCGACCAGGCCGTCCAGGATGAAGAGGAGCCCGCGGCGCGAAGCCTCGGCGAGGAGCCGCTCCGCCTCCGCGAGCGCCGTCGCCGCGTCCTCCGCCGAGGGGTTGCCGCGGATGCTCACGACGACGACATCGCCGCCCGACCAAACGAGGGCTGCGTCCTGTGCGCCAGCGGTGGGTTCGGTCATGCGGGTATCATGCCGCCACGAGGGGGAGTTGTCGACCTGTTCAGCTCGCTTCGGGGAACGTCACGCAGGTCGTTGTGCTCTCCACGCCGTCGATGGTGCGAATACGACGGCTGATCACCGTGGGGACGTCCGTGAGGTTCGGCACGTCGATGACGGCGATGATGTCGTACGGGCCCATCACCTGGTAGACCTCGGAGATCCCTTCGGCGTTGCGGAGGGCGTCGTACACCTCCAAGGTCTTGGCCGGGTCGACGACGATGAGGACGAACGCTTTCACTGCCATGGGGGCCTCCTCGAGTGGGTTCTTCTGCCGCTACTCGCGCAGGCGGAGGACGGCCATGAACGCTTCCTGCGGGATCTCGACGCTGCCCACGCGGCGCATCCGCTTCTTCCCCTCCGCCTGCCGCTCGAGCAGCTTCCGCTTCCGCGTCACGTCGCCGCCGTAGCACTTGGCGAGCACATTCTTACGTATCGCACGGATCGTCTCGCGAGCAATGATCTTCCCGCCGATCGCGGCCTGGATCGGGACGTCGAAGAGCTGCCGAGGGATGAGCTCCTTCAGCTTCGTGACGAGCTTGCGGCCTTCCTGCTGCGCCTTGGAGCGGTGGGTGATGAGGGAAAGAGCGTCCACCGGCACCCCATTGACGAGGATGTCCACCTTCACGAGGTCGGCAGGCCGGTACTCGGTGATCTGGTAGTCGAGGCTGGCGTAGCCAGACGTCGAACTCTTCAGCTCGTCGTAGAAGTCCACGAGGATCTCCGCCAGCGGCACCGCGTACTCGAGTAGCACCCGCGCGCCGCCGGGGGAGACGTCGTTCTCCGCCTCCAGGTACTCCATGCGGAGGAACTCGCCGCGGCGTTTCGTGACGATGTCCATGACGGCGCCCACGTACCGGCTCGGGGTGATGATGTCGACCTTCGCCCACGGCTCGAGGATCTCCGCGATGCGTGAGGGATCGGGGAGGTCCGCGGGGCTGTCCACCACGATCTCCTGGCCGTTCGTGAGGCGGACCCGGTACTCCACGCTCGGGGCGGTGATGAGCAGCTCCAGCCCGAACTCCCGTTCCAGGCGCTCGCCCACGATCTCCATGTGCAGCAGGCCGAGGAACCCGCAGCGGAAGCCGTGCCCGAGGGCCACGCTGGACTCGGGCTCGTAGACGAGGGAGGCGTCGTTGAGGGCGAGCTTGGCGAGCGCTTCCCGCAGCTCCTGGTACTGGTCAGGGTTCGTCGGGTAGAGGCCGGCGAAGACCATCGGCTTCGCCTTCCGGTACCCGGGCAACGGCTGCGGCGCCGGCCGGGCGAGGTAGGTGATCGTGTCGCCGACGCGACAGTCGGCGACGTCCTTGAGCCCGGTAGCGACGTAGCCGACCTCGCCGCACTCGAGGGCAGGCAGCGGCGTCATCGCCGGGGAGAAGACGCCAAACTCGAGCGGCTCGAACTCGACGCCGGTCTGCATGAGGAGCATCGGTTCGCGGCCGGCCATGCGGCCGTCGAAGACGCGGACGTGGGCGACGACGCCCTTGTACGAGTCCCACTTGGAGTCGAAGATGAGCGCCCTCAACGGCGCGTTCGGGTCACCTTTCGGTGGTGGGACGCGCAGCCTGATCGCCTCGAGGATCTCGTCGACGCCGATGCCCTGCTTCGCACTCGCGAAGATGATCTCGTCACGGCGGAAGCCGACGACCCGCTCCAGCTCGTGCGCAACCCGCTCCGGCTCCGCGTGCGGGAGGTCGATCTTGTTCACGACGGGGATGAGGACGAGGTCCTGCTCCATTGCCAGGTAGAGGTTCGCCAGCGTCTGCGCCTCGATGCCTTGGGAGGCGTCGACCACGACGAGCGCGCCCTCGCAAGCAGCGAGCGAGCGGGAGACCTCGTACGTGAAGTCCACGTGGCCCGGCGTATCGATGAGGTTGTACTCGTACTCCGTGCCATCCGGCGCGACGTACCGCATCCGGGCCGCTGCGGCCTTGATCGTGATCCCCTTCTCCCGCTCGAGGTCCATGGAGTCCAGGACCTGCTCCTGCATCTGGCGGGGGTCGATCGTGCCGGTGCGCTCGAGCAGGCGGTCGGCGAGCGTGGACTTCCCGTGGTCGATGTGGGCGATGATGCAGAAGTTGCGGATGCGGGACTGGTCCACGAGAACGAGTATCGCACGCACCGGGCGGAAACGCCGGAAGGGGCCCCCGGCGCAAGCGGGCAACCAGGCTCCGGAAGAGCGCACCGCGAGGAGCAGGTAGGATGGGCACGTGAGCACCAGCCAGTCGGAAGGGCTCGAGCTGCGGGACGGGACGATCGCCCGGCTCGAGGAGGATTTCGCCGATCTGTGGCGGGCGCTGCAGGCGGCGGTGACGCTCGGGGCGGCGGACCGGATCGGCCATTCGGCGAAGTCCCTCGCTGCTTACCTGGCGGCGCGGGACCGTCTCGCCATCTCCGCGCTCGAGGACCTCGAGCACGGCCGCATCCCCGTGCTCGCGGGCATCCGGGAGGAAGGCCTGCGCGCGATGGCGCCCTTCGCCACCGTGGAACTGCCCGCCGAGGCGGTCCTGCGCTGGCTCCGCTCGGTCCACGAGGCGCTCATGGAGCGGCTGCGGGGCTCATCGGCCGAGCTCTGGCAGGATGGCATCGTCCCGGACGGGCGCACGCTCCCCCAGCTGCTGGGTGCAGACGAGGGAGGCCCGACGCTATACGCGGCGGTGGCTGCCGAGGTGCGCGCAATCGTCTCGCGCAGCACAGCCGACTGACTCGGGCCCCTCGGACGTCGGCCCCTAACGTACCCTCGTGCTACCCTCGCCCCGACGCCAGATCCACGCCCTTGGGAGGTATCGATGCCGCGGAAGAAGGTGACCATCGTCGGCGCCGGCATGACCGGCGGTGCCATGGCCCAGCGCCTCATCGAGAAGGACATCTGTGACGTCGTCCTCCAGGACGACCCGCAGTACGCGGGGACGATGCACCACGGGAAGGCGCTCGACGAAGGACAGGCAGCGGCGTGGGCGGGGTTCTCCACCCGCATCACCGCCACGGACGGCTGGGAGGAGACCGCCGACTCGGACGTCGTCGTCATCACCGCCGGTGCACCGCGCAAGCCCGGCCAGAGCCGAGAGGAGCTCTTGAACAACAACGCGGCGATCGTCCGCGCCAAGGCGGCAGAAGCGGCGAAGTACTCGCCGAACGCCGTCATCATCGTCTTCTCGAACCCCATGGACGCGATGTGTCACGTCGCCATGAAGGCGAGCGGCTTTCCGCGCGAGCGGATCGTCGGCCAGGGCGGCGCGCTGGACAGCGCCCGGTACCGGTACTTCGTCGCCCAGGCCCTCGGTGTTTCACCGCTCGACGTACATGGGTACGTTATCGGCGGCCACACCGACACCACCATGGTCCCGGTCGTCTCGCAGACGCGCGTCGGCGGCGTGCCCCTCACGGAGCTCCTGCCGAAGGAGGAGATCGACCGCATCGTGGCGCGGACGATGCGTGGCGGTGCGGAGCTCGCCGAGCTGTACAAGACCGGTAGCGCCTACTTCGCGCCGTCGGCAGCGACCATCGCCATGGTCGAGGCCATCCTCCTCGACCAGCGGCGGCTGATCCCGTGCTCGGTGTACCACCAGGGCGAGTACGGAATTGAAGGCGTCTTCTCCGGCACCGTGTGCCAGCTCGGTGAGGGCGGGATCCAGCGGACCTTCGAGCTGCCCCTCACGCCGGAGGAGAAGGAGCGGGTCGTGGCCGCTGCGAATGCAACGAAGGAGCTCCTGAAGCTGCTCAGCGAGTAGCGCGCAGCACCTCGCGGATGCGCTGCGCCGTCTCCCGCACGCGGCGCGGGGCCGTTCCCCCGGGAACGTCCCGCGCCGCGATGGCGCTGTCGACGGTGATGGCGAGGACGTCCTCCGCGAAGAGCTCGCTCGCTTCCTTGTACACCTCGAAGGGCAGTTCGTTCAGCTCGCAGCCGCGGCGCTCCGCCTCCACCACCAGCCGTCCCACGATCTCGTGCGCTTTCCGGAAAGGCATCCCCTTCCGGACGAGGTAGTCCGCGACGTCGGTCGCCAGTGAGAAGCCCCCGGCAGCCGCCACGCGCATTCGCGCGGTGTCGAACTCCAGCTCCGGGAACATCGCCGCGAAGATCTCCAGCGTGGCAAGCAGCACCGCTGCTGCTTCCTTCGCCGCCCGCTTGTCCTCCTGGAAGTCGCGGTTGTAGGCGAGGGGGAGCGCCTTCAGCACGGTGAACAGGTTGACGAGCTCGCCCACGGCGCGGCCGGTGCGAGCCCGCGCCAGCTCGGCCACGTCCGGGTTCCGCTTCTGCGGCATCATGCTCGACCCGGTGGAGAAGGCGTCGGGAAGCCTCACGAAGGCGAACTCCGCCGTGGCCCAGAGGACCACCTCTTCGGCCATGCGCGAGAGGTGCACGTGGCAGATGGCGCACGCGGCGAGGAACTCCAGGAAGACGTCGCGGTCACCCACCGCGTCGAGGCTGTTCCAGCTTACGTCCTCGAATCCCAGCTCCCGTGCCACGAAGTGGCGATCGAGGGGGTACGGGCTGCCGGCGAGCGCGCCGCTCCCCAGCGGCATGACGTTGATGCGGCGCCGAGCATCGAGGAAGCGCTCGCGGTCGCGGAGCAGCATCGAGGCGTAGGCGAGCAGGTGATGCCCGAGCGTCACGGGCTGGGCGCGCTGGAGGTGGGTGTACCCGGGCATGGGATCGGCCGCGTGCTGCTCACCGAGCTCCACGAGGACGAGGATGAGCCGCTCGATGGCGGCCACGAGCGCGTCCGTGCGATCACGGAGCAGCAGCCGGTTCAAGAGCGCAACCTGGTCATTGCGGGACCGCGCGGTGTGCAGCTTCCCGGCAAGGTCGCCGATTTTCTCGCGCAGCAGCGCCTCCACGTGGGTGTGGATGTCCTCCAGCTCAGGCCGCCACACCACGCGCCCGGCGCGGAAGTCCTCGCGCACGGCCTCCAGGCCGCGGACGAGCTCTTCCGCCTCCTCGGCCGAAATGATGCCCTGCCGCCCGAGCATCTTCGCGTGAGCGATGGAGCCGGCGATGTCGAACTCCCACAGGTCGCGGTCGTCGCCAGCGGTGTAGTCACGGGTGAGTTCGTGCATCTCGCCCGAGAAGCGCCCGCCCCATGCTCGCCCGGTGCTCACGCTGCACCCTCGCACTCGACGATATCGATGAGCTCGTCCAAGCTCGTCAGGATCCAGTCCGCATCGGCGCCACCCCCACAGGGAGCCCCGAGAGGAGCCCAGGCGGCGCGCATCCCGACCCGCTTCGCACCGAGGACGTCGTCGTGGTACGAGTCGCCGACCATCAGCGCCTCCCCCGGCTCGACTCCCGCCCGGCAGAGCGCCCACGAGAAGATGCGCGGGTGCGGTTTCATAACGCCCACCTCGGAGGAAACCGCGACGACGTCCCAGCGGACGTCGAAGCCCGCCTCCGCGAGGTCGCGGCGGAAGCGCTCGCCGCCGAAGGCGCGGTTCGTCACGATCCCGAGGCGAAGGCCGCGCTCAGCGAGGGCCCGCAGGACTTCCGGTGCCCCGGGAACGGCGACCTTCCCTCGCGCTGGCCCGGAGACGTAGCACGCCTCGAGAAGCTCAGCGGCTACCCGCCGCGGCACCGCGCTCCCGAGCTCCTCCAACACCCCCGCTGCCACCGCGACGTAGTCCGGTTCGACGAAGCCGGCTGCCCGTGCCCGCGCCACGGCGCGGACGACGGCGGCGTACACCCGGTCGGCGACGAGCGCCGCCGGGAGCTCGAGCCCGTACCGTGCGGCGACGGCTCGGACCTGGTCCGCAGCGAGCTCGCCCAACGGGAGTTCTCCCTTCCCGTTGGAGCGCCAGAGCGTGTCGCCGACGTCGAAGAACACGGCGCGGAGCGGCATCGAAGGTCATCGTCGCACGCGCATCGGCAGCGGACAAAGTCCGGGTCAGGCCCGTTCCGAAGGGTTCGTTAGCGCGGCTGCTCGTACAATCCCCCACGTGCGACCGCGCGCCTCAGAGACCATCTTCGTCCGCCGCCCGCTGCCGGAGCCCATAGCCGGTCTCACGAGGCTGGCCTCGAACCTCTGGTGGTCGTGGCACTCGGAAGCCCGCTCACTGTTCGAGCGGCTCGACCCGGCTACCTGGGAGGCCTGTCGCCACAACCCGTACCGCCTGATTCAGGTGACCGAAAGCAGCCGGTTGGACGAGGCAGCGGGCGACCCGGCCTTCGTCGCCGCCGTACGCGCCGCGGAGGAGGCGCTCGACCTCGATCTCAGCCGCGCCCCGGGCCTCGACCCCGGAGCGGGCGCCGTCATCGCCTACTTCTCGATGGAGTTCGGCCTCGCGGAGTGCCTGCCGTCGTACTCCGGCGGGCTCGGCGTGCTCGCGGGAGATCACCTGAAGTCCGCACACGACCTCGCGCTTCCACTGGTCGGCGTCGGGTTGTTCTACCGCCACGGCTACTTCCGGCAGCAGCTCGCACCCGACGGGACCCAGATCGAGCTGCCCGAGCGGATCGACCGGAGCCACCACCCGATCGAGCCGGCCCGCAGACCGGATGGGCAGCCCGTGACCGTGCGGGTGCCCATCGAGGGGCGGTCCGTAGCCGTCCGCGCCTGGTGTCTGGAGGTCGGCAGAATCCCGCTGATCCTGCTCGACACCGACGATCCCGCCAACGACCCGGCGGACCGGCACATCTGCGACCGTCTCTACGATGCCGACCTCGACACGCGCATCCGCCAGGAGATCGTGCTCGGCATCGGCGGGGTGCGCGCGCTCCGCGCCATGGGGCTCGCGCCGGTCGTCAGCCACATGAACGAAGGGCATTCGGCGCTCTTGTCTCTCGAACGGGCCCGCTGGCTGATGGAGGAGTACCGGCTCGGTTTCCGCGAAGCATGGTGGCTCGTGTGGGCGACGAGCGTGTTCACCACCCACACCGCCGTGGCAGCCGGGATCGACCTCTTTCCCCCGGAGCTCGTCCTCCGGCATCTCGGGCCGTACGTGCAAGAGCTCGGGCTGCCCCCCGAGGAGCTGCTCGGGTTCGGCCGCACCGACCCGCAGAACCAGTCGGAGCCGTTCTCGATGGCGCTCCTGGGGCTGCGCGCGTCGGCCACGCGCAACGCGGTCTCGCGCATCCACCGGCGGGTGTCGCAGCAGCTCTGGAGCCAGGCATGGGCGAACGTCCCGGAGGAGGACGTACCCATCGGCTCGATCACCAACGGCGTCCACGTCCAGACCTGGGTCGGCCCCGAGATGGCGAACCTCCTGGAGCGAGTCACCGGCGGCCGCTGGCGCCGCTTCCCCGCGGACCCTGCGAGCTGGGAACCCGTTCTCGACGCGCCCGACGCGGAGATCTGGCAGGCCCATCTCGAACAACGCGCGCGGCTCCTGGACGAGGTCGCCGCCCGGATGCGGGCGGAGGCGGTAGCGCGCGGCGAGCTGGCAGGGGCAGCCGGGCGGGTGACCGTGCGGCGCGACGCCCTCACCATCGGCTTCGCCCGCCGCTTTGCCGGCTACAAGCGCGCCAACCTGCTCTTTCGCGACCCGGAACGGCTGGCGCGCATCCTCAACGACCCGGAACGCCCGGTCCAGGTCATCTTCGCGGGCAAAGCCCACCCGCGCGACGAGCCGGCGAAGCAGATCATCCGCGAAGTCGTGGAGATGAGCCGCCGGCCGGAGTTCCGCGGCCGCATCATCATCCTCGAGCGGTACGATCTCCACCTCGCGCGGCTGCTCGTGCAAGGGTGCGACCTGTGGCTGAACACCCCCTTGCGGCCGCTGGAAGCGAGCGGGACGAGCGGCATGAAGGCTGCGCTGAACGGCGTGCTCCACGCCAGCGTCCCCGACGGGTGGTGGCCGGAGGCGTACGAGCCGGGCATGGGGTGGGTCATCGGCGATGCTGAACCGCGCGACCCCGACCTCCAGGACCTCCTCGACGCCGAGGCGCTCTACAGCCTGCTCGAAGAGGAGATCGTTCCCATCTACTTCGAGCGGGAGCGGGAGGGGGTCCCGAGCCGATGGGTCGCGATGATGAAGCGCTCCATCGCGAAGGTGGGCGCGCAGTTCAACAGCGTACGCATGTTGCAGGAGTACCTGGACGGAGCTTACCTCCCGAGCCTCTCCCGCTGGCGGGAGCTGACCCGGGAGGGTGCCACCGCCGCGAAGGCACTCGCCGAGTGGGAGCGCCGCGTGCGGGAACGGTGGAGCGAGCTGAAGGTCCTCGCGGCAGAGTTCGCGGAGGAGCGCCCGGGAGTCATCTCGGCCGCGGCAGAGATCTATCTCGGAGGCCTCAGCCCACGCGAGGTTCGCGTCGAGCTCGTCCTCGCCGAGGTGGACGAGGAGGAGCGTCTCGCAGCTCCGGGCGCCGTCGTGCCGCTTGCCTTCGAAGGGCAGCGCGCCGAGGGCGTGGCCCGCTTCCTCGGCACGGTGGAGCCGCGACGTGGGGGTAGGATCGGGCTCGCAGTTCGAGTGACGCCGTGCCACCCGCTCGTCCCAGACCCCTTCGCGCTCGGGCTCGTCCTCTGGGCGTAGAGGGCTCCGGTCCGGTAGCAACGAGCGGGAGCGCAGGCGACGATGGAGGCGAAGGCTTGGCAGTGCAGGTGATGGGATGACCCTCTACCTCGTCGGCCTCGGACCGGGAGACCCGCGCTACCTGACGGAGGAGGCGGCCGCGCTCCTGCGCTCCGGACTTCCCGTGCTCGTACGCACCCGCCATCATCCCACGGTCGAGGCGCTCGACGCGGCAGGAGCGTGGGCGTCCTGCGACGACCTGTACGCCTCCGCCCCGAGCTTCGACGCGGCGTACGAGGCGATCGTCGCGCGCGTCCTGGAACGAGCCCAGCAAGGCAGCCTCGTCTTCGCCGTGCCCGGGCATCCGCTCGTCGCCGAGCGCGCCGCAGCAGAGTGCCTGCGCCGGGGGAGGGAGGCAGGGCTGGAGGTGCGGATCGTCCCGGGCCTCAGTTACGTCGACTTGGCCATCGCGGAGCTCGGCATCTCGGGCGAGAACCTGCAGGTGTGCGACGCCCTCGACCTGCGCATCGACTGCCAGCGGCCGGCGCTCATCGGGCAGGTATACAGCCGCGAGGTGGCAGGTCTGCTGAAGATCGCGCTCCTCGACCTCTACCCGGCCGAGCACCGGGTCACGGTGCTCTCCCGACTCGGCACGGCGGAAGCGGCGGGGGAGGAAGTGGTGCTTGCGGAGCTGGACCACCAGCCGTTCGGGTACCTCGCCTGCGTGTTCGTTCCGCCGCTCCCGCCCGAGGAGGATCTGCGCCGCTTCGACGGGCTGTACGCTATCGTCAGCCGGCTCCACGCCCCGGACGGGTGTCCGTGGGACCGCGAACAGACGCACGAGTCGCTGAAGCCCCACCTTCTCGAGGAGGCGTACGAGGTCCTCGACGCCATCGACGCCGGCGACCCGGCCGCCCTCGCCGAGGAGCTCGGCGACCTGCTCCTCCAGGTTCTCATGCACGAGGCGGTCGCCCGGCGGCTCGGCGAGTTCGCCATGGGGGACATCACGGAGTCGATCGGGCGCAAGCTGATCCGCCGCCATCCGCACGTCTTCGGGAGTGCGAAAGCGGAGACGGCCGAGGACGTGCGCCGCTCGTGGGAGGAGCTGAAGCAGGCGGAACGGGGCGAACGCTCCATCCTCGAGGGGATCCCGCGTTCCATGCCCGCCCTCGCGGCCTCGCAGACGATGCAGGGGCGCGCACGCCGCATCGGCTTCGACTGGCCCGACTTCGAGGGACCGCTGGAGAAGCTCGTGGAGGAGCTCCGGGAGCTGGCGGCCTCCCAGGATCCCGACGAGCGCGAGGACGAGTTCGGGGACGTCCTCTTCGTCCTCGCCAACATCGCCCAACGGCTCGGCATCGACGCCGAAGCGGCTCTGCGGCGGGCGAACGAGAAGTTCCGCCAGCGGTTCGGGAAGGTAGAGGAGCTTGCCCGCCGGCGCGGCCTCGACCTTCGCGAGCTTGACCTGCCGGCACTCGACGCGCTCTGGGAGGAAGCGAAGCGCGAGCTGAACGGCGGGTGATTGCGAGGCCACCACGGCCTCGGTAGGCTGAGTTGCATCTCGCAACGCACTGGAAGGAGGCGCGCGGTGACGCAGGCGCAGGGTTCGGTCATCACGTACGAACGGTTCAAGAAGGGGAAGACCTTCCAGGAGTACCTCGATTCCGGAATCCGGAACCGGGACCTCTTCCTAGAGAACTACGAGAAGACGGTCCTCACGGAGGAGCAGGTAGCCGCCCTGAAGGAGCTCGCCGCCCGGCCGGACGGCCCGGACCACATCGCGGTAATCGGGGAGGACTGGTGCCCCGACGTCTACCGCGGCCTCGGTGTTGCCCAGCGGATGGCGGAGGCGATGGGCGCCGAGCTCCGCTTCTTCGAGCGCGACCAGAACAAGGACATGATGCGCGAGTACCTGAACAAGGGGGAGTTCGAATCCATCCCCGTGTTCATCTTCTACGACCGGAACCACCGCGAGATCTGCCACTTTATCGAGCGCCCGCAGATCGCGAACGAGCAGATGGAGGAGGTTCGCCAGCTCCTCGCCGATGCCTCGCCGGAGGCGCTCGCCCAGAAGTTGGGCCGGGAGCCGACCGAGGAGGAGGTGCGGGAGGCGCGGGCCAAGGCGCGCGAGCGGTACCTCGAATGGCAGCGCACCAGCCCCACGTGGGCGAACTGGCGGCTCGCCACCGTCGACGAGTGCATCGAGCTCCTCCGGAAGAGCCTCGACCGCGCGTAACGACGCCGCTGCGCGCTCAGTAGCCGCTGGCCGTCCTGGACGGCAACATGGTGGTGATGAAGCTGCCCGTCACCCCGTACGTTCTCGTGGGCCGGATTCTCGCCATCCTGGGCATGGGGTTCACGGCCGCGGTGGCGATTCTCTTCTTCGTGGGCGGCTTCTGGACGTGGGGGCTGGCGGCAACGGCTGCCTTCGTCCCGTTCTTCCTGCTCATCGTGGCGGTGGAGCGGTACTCGGTCCGCCACGGCCTCATCGGGCCGCCGGACCCGCAGGAGCTCGAGCAGCTCGAGGGTGAAGACCGGTAACGGCGGCTACGGGGTCGCGGTCGCTTCCGGGGTGCCCTCGCTCGGCGTCGCGGCTCCCGCCTTCGGGATCTGCACGATCTCGATGGACTCGATGAGGTCGCCCTGCTCGATCGAATCGACCACGTCCATCCCCTCGATCACCTCTCCGAAGGGATAGAACACGGTCGTCGCGCCGCTGTCGTAGTCGAGAGCTGGGTTGTCCTTCAGGTTGATGAAGAACTGGCTCCCGAACACGGTCTCGCCCTGCCGCTTCGCCATCGATACCCGCCCGCGGGTGTTGCGGAGCTCGTTCGGTTCCTCTTCGACGGTGTAGCCCGGGCCGTCGGCCACCCCTGGGGGCGGAGCGTCCGGCCGATTCGGATCGAGCCCGCCGCGGCTGCGGGGGTCCCCCGCCTGAACGACGAAGTCGGGCACGACGCGGTGGAAGGTGAGCCCGTCGTAGAAGCCCTGCTGCGCAAGAAAGACGAAGTTGTTCACCGTGCGCGGGGCGATGTCCTCGAACAAATCGATGGTGAAGCTCCCCTTCGCCGTGCGCACGACGGCCTGGTAGTCGTACGCCTCCGGATCGATGACGTCTTCGGGGGCGTCGTACACGAACGGGTTCGGCGTCGGGGTAGGTGTCGGCGTGCCTTCTTCGGCCGCGGTCTCCGTGGGCGTGGGCAGGTCCGCCGGAGGGGTGCTCCGACCGGCGGCCGTGGCGAGTACGGCAGCGAGCACGACACCGCCGATCATCACGACCGCGCCCGTCGCGTAGAAGAACTTGCTGTTGGTAAGCAAGTTCATCGGGAATCCCGGCTTGTACAGCTCCCCCGGGTCGGTGGAGCGCTGCCCCGTGCGGCGGCGCGGGGTCTGGGGGTGCGGTCTCTGCTGGCGTCGTCGGCGTTTCGCCACTAGCGATGCTCCGTTCGTGACGTGAAGTACGAACCGGGGGCAGTATAGGGAGCACCGCCCTACCGGCCAATCTCGCTGGCAAGCTTCGTAAAGCCGAGCGCCCGTAGCTCCTCGCGCGCGACCTCACGGTCGTCCCAGGGCAGCTCCTGGTCCCCGTAGATGATCGACTGCTCGTGGCCCTTCCCTGCGATGAGGACCACGTCGCCGGGGCGCGCGCGCTGGAGCGCCGCCCGGATCGCCTCCCGCCGGTCCTCGACCTCGAGGAAGTCCTCGTTGCGGCGACGCCCGGCGCGTTCCGCGTGCCGTCCGATCTCGCGGACGATGGCGGCCGGGTCCTCGTGGCGCGGGTCCTCGCTCGTGAAGACGGCGAAGTCGGCGTGCTCGGCGGCTGCGCGCCCCACGCCGAACCGGCGGCCCGGATCTCGCTCACCGGCCGCGCCTACGACGATGATGAGGCGCCCTTGACACACCTCGCGCAGGACCTGCAGCACCTTTCGCACCGCCTCGCCCGTATGCGCGTAGTCGACGATGACCTCGAACGGCTGCCCTTCGTCGATGCGCTCCATGCGGCCTGGCACGCCGGGACAGCTCGCCAGGCCGCGCGCGATCGTGGGAAGGTCGACGTCAAGGGCGAGGCCCACGGACGCGGCAGCGAGCGCGTTCGCCACGTTGAAGAGCGCCGGCAGCCGAATCGAGGTCTCCACCGTTCCCACCGGCGTAATCAGGCGAAACTCGGACCCGTCGGCGCGCAGGTAGATGTTCCGCGCGAGAACCTCGGCCTCCCGAGACTCAAGGCCGTACCGAAGAGGGCGCGCCGAGGTGAGCGAAAGCATGTAGTTCGCGGAAGGATCGTCGGCGTTGACCACCGCCCACCGCTCGACGCCCTTCGAGGGGTGCGCGTCGAGGAAGCGGAAAAGGAGCCCCTTCGCCTCCCGGTAAGCCTCGAACGTCTCGTGGAAGTCGAGGTGGTCGCCGGTGATGTTCGTCAGCACGGCGACGTCGTAGACGACGTGGTCGAGGCGGTGCAGGGCCAGCCCGTGGCTCGTCGATTCGACGATGGCGAAGTCGCAGCCCGAATCGACCATCTCGCGGAGCAAGCGGTGAACGGCGGGCGCTTCCGGCGTCGTCATCCGCGCGGTCGCCTGGCCCGCCTTCCCGCCGATGGAGACGTCGACCGTCCCCAGCCGACCCACCTTGGCGCCGGCGGCTTCCAGCACCGAGGAGAGGAGGTGGGCGGTCGTCGTCTTCCCGTCGGTACCGGTGATGCCGATGACCTCGAGCTCGCGGCTGGGATGCTCCCAGAACCAGGCGGACGCGGCGGAAAGGGCCTGGCGGGTGTGCGGCACGGAGACGACGGTGACGCTCTCGGGCAGTCCCTGGCACGCCTCCTCGCGTACTTCCTGCACGATGACGGCCACGGCACCCCGCGCCACGGCATCGCCGAGGAACTGGTGGCCGTCCACCCGGAAGCCCGGAATGGCCACGAAGAGCGCCCCTGGGCCCACGGCCCGGGAGTCGTGCTCGACCGAGGAGACCAGCACTTCCCGCGAGCCGCGAAGGAGCCGCGCGTCCTTCAGCTCCGGAAAGAGGAGCGCCAACGGCTTCGGACGGGTCATCTCGACCATCCTATCGGAGCGAAGGCGGCAGAGCCTAGGCTCTTGCGTCTTCTACAGGTAGGCGCGCAGGATGCCGTCCAGCTCGTACGGCACCCGGCGCCGGGGAAGCCACCAAGCCACCTGTTCGGCGGGCGCCCGCTCGTCCGCGGTGACGAGGATCGTCCGCAGTGGGTCGAGCGCGAGCAGCTCCCCGAGGTTCTCGACCGTGGCAGCATCGACCACGAGGAGCTCCGGTTCGGCGAGGGTTCCCTGGAAGCGGTCAGCGCTGAGGGTGAGCGCCAAGGCGATGTCCTGGACAGCGGCGAAGAAGAGCGGGTCGCCCGTGGCGATGCGGATGCGGGGGCTCGGCCTCACGATGCCTCCTTTTCGGTGAGGGCCGCCGCACACAGGTCGAGGAGGTTCGAGAGGATGCGGGCAGTGGCCCCCCAGATGAGATCCGTGCCGACGCGGTAGGAAGGCAGAACGACCTGCCGGCCTTCGAACGTCCGGATGTCCGGCACATAGGTCTGCGGATCGAGCAGGACCGGCAGCGGCACCTCGAGAAGGTACGCCACCTCGTGGGGGCTGAACCTCCAGGGGTAGGGGTAGTGGCGGAGCCAGCCCACGAAGGGGCTCACCTTGAACCCCGAGATCGTGACGATGTCGTCGAGCCGTCCCAACGGCTCCACGTCCTCGGGGGCAACCCCGATCTCCTCGTGCGTCTCCCGGAGGGCGGTGGTGAGCAGGTCCGGGTCGCCCGGGTCCATCGCGCCCCCCGGGAAACTCACCTGTCCCTTGTGGTGGAGCACCCGGTCAGAGCGCCGCTGGAAGACGAGATGGGGCGTGCCCGCCCGGTCTTCGTAGAAGAGCGCCAGAACCGCGGCCGGGGCGAGGCCGGGCTCATCCTCGATGAGCTGCGGCTCGTACCGTTCGAGCAGCCGTCGAAGCTCCTCCCGCATCAGAGGCCGCTCTCCACGTGGCGCCGGCGCGTCGAGGCGACGAGCTCGGCCCATATCTCCTCGTCGAGCGCCCGGGCCTCCTCGCCATCCAGCTCCTCGACGGCGGCGTGAAGTTCGATGAGCAGAGCCCGCAGCCGGTCGTTCTCCGCCTGGAGTTCGGAGAGGCGAGCTCCCGGATTCACTCGCGCCTGTCCTCCCTCCCGGAGCCTCGCCCGCAGGGACGGGGCGAGGCCGGGCAGCTCGGCGCCGCGAGCGAGCAGCTGCCGGACCGCTTCGTTCTCTTCCCAGAGCCTCGCTGGCGCGCGGTCCCATTCCTGCGCCAGCATCCCCACCAGGCTCGCAGCGATGCCGAGCGTCTGCTGTCCGTAGGCATCGGGAACGTGAGGGAGCAGCTCCTGGAGCGCTCCTGCGACCACGAGGAGGACGACGGGCGGATCAGGTCTCACGGGGCCCTTCCCATCGTGCGAAGGAGAATCTCGTCCTGAAAGTTCCCCAGCCAGTATGCCGTAAAGGCGAGGACGAGCTCGCGGCTGCCCCCCGACTGGAACGTGCGGGCGGCCGTCAGCCAGATCGCCTGCGCCTTCACGCTGCTGAACACCTCCCACCAGTGCAGGGCAGCTCGATCCACCGCATGGCCGGTCCCGGCCTCGTAGATGCGAATCGCCTCCTCGCGGTCGATGAGCCCGCCCTTCCGACCGTCGCGCGCCCACTCCCACGCCTCGTTGAACGACCAGGCGAGGTCCTCGAGCGGGTCGCCCAGGTGAGCCATCTCCCAGTCGAGCACGGCAGTGACGGCGCCCTCGGGGGTAACGAGGAGATTTCCCACCCGGAAGTCCCCGTGAACCACCGACACGCGCTGCGGCGGCGGTGGCGGGTTCCTCCGCAGCCAGCGAATCGCTGCCCGCACGATGGGCTGGGGCGCGATCTCTTCCCGATCGATGACGCGCTCCCAATGCTCCAGTTCGACGCGCCAGCAATCCTCCGGGGACGGGGCCGAGCAGACGGCCTCGATCGGCGTGCCCCTCCACTCGAAGCGATGGATGGCGGCCAGAATCTCGTACATGCGCCGGCCGAGCGTCTCCCGGTGGGCGAGGTAGGGAGGCGCCAAGATTCGACGCGGGCTCGCCTCGCCGGGCACCCGCTCCATGACGAAGAACGGCGCGCCCAGCACGGAGAGGTCCTGCTCGAGCCAGAGCACCAGGGGCACGGGAACCTCGCTTCCCGAGAACGCGCGGTAGAAGGCGTGTTCCAGCCCCCGGTCGGTCTCGAGCAGGCTCGCGGGAGGGTCGCGGCGGAGCACGTAGGAGCCCCTATGCGTCTTCCCAGCCGAATCTTGCCACTCGACGTCGATGAGCCACGTTTCGCGCGACGCTCCTCCCGGCACGCGCACGAGCCGCGTCACGCGAACGTCCGCAACCGCCAGCCTTTCGGCGAGGTACGCCTCCAGCCTTTCTTTTGGCAGAGCCGAATCGACCCCCACTGCGACGCGGAAGGCTACAGGATCCCTTTCGTGCTGGGAACATCCCCGCCGCGCCGCGGGTCGACCCGCGTGGCGGCATCCAGCGCTCGTCCGAGCGCCTTGAACGCTGCTTCCACTTTGTGGTGGTCGTTCACGCCCGCGAGCACGCGCACGTGCAGGTTCATGCGCGCCGACGCCGCGAGGGACTCGAGGAAGTGTTGGTACAGGTCCGTCGGGAGCCCGCCCACTTCGGCCCCGTAGAGGCGGAGGTCGACGACGGCGTACGGCCGCCCCGAGAGATCCACCGCGCAGAACGCCAGCGCCTCATCCAGCGGCACGTAGGCGAAACCGGTGCGGACGATACCCGCCTTCGGGCCGAGCGCTTGCGCCAGCGCTTCGCCGAGCGCCAGCGCGCAGTCCTCGACCGTGTGATGGGCGTCGACGTGGAGATCGCCTTCCGCTCGAACCAGCAGATCGAACACTCCGTGCTTGGCGATGTGGGAGAGCATGTGGTCCAGGAAACCGATCCCCGTCGAGATCTCGAACCTGCCCGTGCCGTCGAGGCCAAGCCGGACCTCGATCCTCGTCTCCGCTGTCTCGCGCTTGACGACGGCCGTACGCTCGCTCACTCCCGGTCGACCTCCAGCAGCGCCGCCAGCAGCCGGTCGGTGTCGGACGGCCTTCCGACGCTGATGCGGATGTAGTTTCGCAGCTCGGGGCGATCGTAGTGCCGGACGAGGACCCCTCGCCGGCGCAGCGACTGGACGACGTGCTTCGCCGAACGCCCCTCCACGTGGCAGAGGATGAAGTTCGTGACGGAAGGCAAGGGACGTAGCCAAGCGAACTGCCGCAGGAGGCCGGCGAGCCGCTCCCGCTCCCGCACGATCGCCCGCACCACCTCCATGAGCTCCTCCCGGTGTTCCAGCGCTTCGATGGCGGCGGCCTCCGCCGCCACGTTCACGTTGTATGGCTGCTTGATGGCCATGAGGCGCCGGGCCAGCTCCCGGTCGGCGATGCCGTAGCCGACCCGCAGACCGGCGAGTCCCGCCCACTTGCTGAAGGTGCGGACCACCACGAGGTTCCGGTGCTCCCGCACCAGCGGCACGAAGCTCGCCCCCGCGAACTCCGCGTACGCCTCGTCGACGACGATGAGCGCCTCCAGCGCGCAGAGCGCCTCGATCTCCTCCGCCGTGGAGAGGTTCCCGGTAGGGTTGTTCGGCGAGGCGAGGAAGACGACCCGGGCGCCCTCATCGACCGCTCGCGCGACCCCGCGCAGGTCGAGCTCGAAGCCCTCGCGCCGCGGGACTTCCACCACGCGGCACCCGTTGACCCGGGCCAGGAAGGAGTACATGCCGAACGTGGGGGGCGTGGTCACCACTGCCTCCGGCCGCGTCAGGCGGAGGACGAGGTCGAGCAGGTCGTCGGCACCAGCGCCCGCCACCACCTCCTCGGGCGAGACGTCCAGCCACGCTGCGATCTTCTCGCGCAGGCGGGCCTGGTACGGGTCCGGGTAGATGTGGAACGCCGCCTGGGCAGCCGCCTCCCGGACCGGGCCGGGAGGGCCGTACAGGTTCTCATTCGCGTCTAGCTTGACGATCGCTGCCGGCGAGACCCCGAGCTCCTGCGCAAGGACGTCAATCGGCTTGACCGGCTCGTACTCCTCGAGCTCGAGGAAATCCGCACGGACGAATCGCAGCGGGTCCATCGCCGCTCACCGGCCCCGCAGCCGGCGTTCGACCGCGTGCGCGTGGCCGGTGAGGCCCTCCGCGCGGGCGATCACCGCGGCCGCGCGCGCCAGATCCTCCGTGAGCTCCTCGGGCAGGTTGACCACGGCGATCGTCTTCACGAAGTCGTTGACGCTGAGCGGGGAACTCCATCGCGCGCTCCCGCCGGTGGGCATCGTGTGGCTGGGGCCAGCCGTGTAGTCGCCGATGGCCTCCGGCGACGCCTCGCCCAGGAAGAGCCCGCCCGCGTTCCGCACCTTCGACGCGTACGCCATCGGGTCTTCGACGACGAGGCAGAGGTGCTCGGGCGCGTACTCGTTCGCGAGCTCGATGGCGTGGTCGATGTCGTTCACGAGGATGCAGCCGCCCCGATTCTCCAACGCCTGGCGGGCGATCTTGCCGCGCTCCATCTGCGGGAGCAGCCGCTCGATATGTCGAGCGACCTGCTCGGCGAGGTAGTGGGACGGCGTCAGCAGGATGGGGCTTGCCAGCGGGTCGTGCTCGGCCTGCGCGAGCAGGTCCGCGGCGACGAGCTCCGGGTCGGCGCTCTCGTCGGCGATGATCATCGTCTCTGTCGGCCCGTAGATGGAGTCGATCCCCACGTCGCCGTAGACGAGGCGCTTGGCGATCGCCACGAAGAGGCCGCCGGGCCCGCAGATCTTGTCCACCTTCGGGATCGTCTCCGTGCCGTAGGCAAAGGCGGCGATGCCCTGAGCGCCGCCGGCCTTGAATACGGCGTCGGCGCCGGCGATGTCGGCCGCCACGAGCTTCACGGGGGGCACCGACCCGTCCGGGAGCACCGGGCTCGTGACGTACACCTCGTCCACCCCGGCAACTCTGGCGGGAATCACGCACATGAGGATCGTGCTCGGCAGCGGAGCCCTCGTTCCCGGGGCGTAGATGCCGACCCGCTGCAAGGGACGAGTGAGCTGGCCGAGGCCGTTCTGGTTGAAGTCGAAGAAGGAGCCCCTCACCTGCAGCTCGTGGTACTGCCGGATGCGTTCCGCGGCGAAACGGAGCGCATCCACCACCTCCGCGTCCACCTGGTCGTACGCTGCCCTCACTTCCTCCTCGCTTACCCGAAGGCTGGTGGTGCGCGCTCCGTCGAACTTCAGGTTGTAGTAGTTGACGGCGTTGTCGCCGTCTTCGCGCACGTCGCGGATGACGCGCCGGACCACCTCCTCGGGGGAGAGCTCCTGTCCGAACGTGCGGAAGGTGGTCTCCCGGATGTCCATGGGGAGCTCTTCGATCTCCAGAGGCCGGCGCGAGAGGAGCAGCTTTCGGCCTTCCTCAGCGTTTCGGATTATCCGCATCCCAGGTACCTCGCAATCGTCGCGGCAGCCGCCTCGCTCGACCGCTCGAGGTAGGCCCGCACCCGTTCGTCGCTGACGTACGCCATTGTCTCATCGAGCAGGTCCGGGAGCGAGTCGAGGAAGCGGACGAGTTCCGCTTCCTCCCCGATGCCGGCGCGCCGGAAGTGATTCGCGATCATCGTTCGCACACGGCCCCAATCGAGGTCGCGTTCGGCCATCTCCCGCGCGACCTCCCGCCATCGGTCGAGCGTCTGCGGCTCGATGAAGCCGACGCGGATGTTCTCGATCGTGGCGCCGAGCGCCTGGGCGAGCGTCCGCCGCAGTTCCGGGTCTGCTGCGGACCGCTCCATGTCGAACTGGAGGAGCCGGTCCATGAGGTTCGCCCGCACCACACCCCCGAGGCGGTCGTGCTGCGCGAAGAGTCGGCGGTACACCTGGGTGATGTACTGCTCGTCGAAGACGAGGTGGCTCAGGTACCCGGCTACGAAGGCCCGGGTGGTCGGGTTGAGTGCGCCGGGATCGGAGAGTTCGGGGTGCGCCTCGAGGAACGCCTGCACCGAGTCCTGGTGGTCCGGACCCTGCAGGTCGAAGAAGTGGGTGCTGTAGCGATCCTGGCGGGTGATGACGCGGATGTCAGGCGTCGTGGACCCGAGCAGGTACGCCGGCTCCTCCCGCTGCAGCTCCTCCGCTCCGAGGGCAGCGGCCACCCAGCGGGCGAGCACCATGTGAAGGGTGATCGGCGGCATCACACACCGGCTGCCACCCGGCCCGCCGAAGCGAATCGCGCCAAGAGCCACTCGAGCACATCGCGACGCTCCGTCACCGGCGGGTCACGGACGATGACGCAGTTCGTCGACTCCAAGAACGGGTCGAGCATCTTGAGACCGTTGGCCCGGATGCTCGTTCCCGTCTCCGACCCTTCGATGAGAATGTCCGCGTCCTCTGGCACGAACCCCTCGCTGGCGCCGTTGATGGGGATGATCGTGGTGAAGTGCAGCCGCAGCTCGCGAGCGAACTCCTCCGCCAGCGCCGGATACTCGCTCGCGATGCGGACCGGGCGCTCCCAGCTACGCCAGATACGCAGCGCCTCCTCGGTGGAAACGGCCGGAAACTCCTCCGCCACTACCGGCCCGATGCGGTAGCGGCTGCGCTGCAGATCCACCGCCAACCGGACCGGAGAGGAAGGGAAGCGCGATCGGTGGTCCCGCAGCCAGTCGACCCCCGTCACCGCAACATCAAAGTGGCCCCTCGCAACCAGCAAGGGCATGTCCTGGGGCCGTATGACCTTAACCTCAAGACCCGGCTCGGGAGCGCGGGGGCGGCGGACGAACTCCTTCTCCCCGTACCCCTCCAGCTGCAACCCGGCCTCGAGGAGCGCCGCGTGGGTATGGCGCTGGGCGTGGCCGTCGGGAAGGGCGAGCCGCACGACATCCCTCCGTCGCTCCACCCGAGAGAACGGCTTCGTCCGCCAGCGACGCGGCACGGAGAGAGTGGGCGAAACCGGGTGCAGCCGCCCGCCGAGCTTCGCCAGCACAGGCGCCAGGCTTCGCGTCGCGAGCGCCCGGCGGTTGGCGACGAGCACGAGCCGGGAATCGAGCACCCGGGCGAGGGGAAGCAGTCCCCGTTGGGCGATGTCCGCCTCACCCGACGCCCCCAGCAGCACGAGCTCCGCATCCTCCGGCGGATACGCCTCCGCCGAGCCGTACAGCGGCAGGAGCTCGTACCGGGGCCAGCGCAGGCGGAGCGCCAGCCAGTCGGCGAGGTTCCCGTACTCGGACGCGATCCGGACGCCGGAGCCTGCCTCACCGGCGGGGACCTCCCCCGCGTCCAGCCCCGAATCGGGCGAGGCAGCGAGCCACAGCTCCGCGCTGCCGCCATCGACGCCGCCGAGGATGACCACCTCCTGGCGGGGGAACCGGATGCTGTGCTCGAGCACCCAGGCAAGGGAACAGATGCCAAGGTCGTGGTTGCCGAGGGCGACTTGTATCGGGATATCCTGCTCGCGGAAGACGCGGTAGGCAAGCCCGAATTCGGCGAGCTCGGCGCGAAGGACGCGGGACGGCGGGTCGTACCCCTCCGTAGGAAGCCCGCACTCCCGGAGGAGCCCCGCCACCGTCGGGCGCGCGTCACCGGTGGGCAGCGCCAGTTTGATGCTCATTTGAACCGCAGGAGCACCTCCACGAGCTCATCGAGCGAGCGGAGCGGCCGCTCCTCGCCGGGTGCACGAAGCCGAACCTCGTTACGTCCCACTCGCACCACGACCGCGGCGGCGCCATCCTCCGCTTCCAAAGAGGCCGAGAGGCCGCTGCGGTGCAGCGCCCGCGCCACCTCGATCGCGCGAGGAATATCGTCCTCCGTCGCGGGAACGACGGCCGCGACGAACGGCGCCTGATCGCCATCCGCGAGCGCAGCGGCGAGCTCCGTGGCGTCGAGGCCGAGGCCGCAGGCGGTGTCACAGCTGCCGATGGGCGGACGGTACCGGCCGCCGCGGCCGCGCGGCTCGCCGCCGACGACGAACTCGAACACGAGCCCGTCGTAGTACTCGAAGTCGCACGGCAGCGAGAGGTCGATCACCACCTGCCGGCCGCTCGCCTCGAGCGCTTGCGCGGCGGCGCGCAGCTCCTCTAGCGGTGCGCGTACGCCCGGAACCGACTCTCCGGACAGGGCGAGCAGGTTGTCCACGTACGAGGCTCGCTCGCCCGGCTGCAGGAGGAGGGGAAGCAAGCGCTCCACCGCTTCCCCGCGCACCCGCTGCGAGATGGCGCCGAGCCCTTCTTCGGCAAGCAGGTCCAAGAGCTCCTGGTGCTCGGGGGTACCTGGCTGATGCCACATGGCCAGCAACGCCCGGCCCACGCCGACGTGGCTGAGGCGGATGGTGGGGGAGAAGCCGAGCGCCTCGAGCGCCTCGCACCCCACGGAGATGACTTCGAGGTCGCCGACGCCGGTCGGCGCGCCGAGGTGTTCGAGGCCGCACTGCCAGCTCTCAGCGTCCTCGCCGCCGGCGGGGAAGCGGAACCGGTTCTGGACGTAGAAGACGCGCGCGGGGAGCTTGAGGCCGCCGTCGGCGACGGCGCGTGCGACGGGGATGGTGGAGTCGGGCCGGAGGACGACGCGCTCGCCGCTCCAGCCGTCCCAATCGAGGAAGGAGTAGACGCGTGAGAGCATCGCCGGGGTGAGGGCGCCAGCGACGGTGAAGAGGCTGAACGGCTCGATGACCGGCGTGCGGATCTCCTCGTATCCCCAGCGGAGCGCCGCCTGGCGAAACGCGTCCTCTACCCGCCGGAAAGCTCGCATCTCGGCGGGCAGGAGGTCTCGCGCCCCGCGGGTGCGGATTCGGAGCAGCTCAGGGGACATGCGCATCGAACCTCGCGGTCCATGATAGGCCAACCTCCTTCACGGTCGAAGCCAGCGAGGCCGAGCCCGGCCGTATACTCGTCGCGAAATGACTGCCTTCCGTCGCGCGTGTTCCCTCGTGCTCCTCACCCTGGGCGTTCTCGCCCTCGCGGCGGCGTGCGGCCGAGCCGAATCGGAGCCGAACGCTGTGCACATCCTCACCATCGACGGCTCCATCGGACCAATCACCGACGAGTACGTCGACCGGGGCATCGGCATCGCCGAGGACGAGCAGGCGAGCCTCGTGGTGATCCTGCTCGACACGCCCGGCGGGTTGAGCACCTCGATGGAAGGAATCGTCAAGCGAATCTTGCGGGCGCAGGTCCCCGTTGCCGTCTACGTGTGGCCGCCGGGCGGCCGGGCGGCCAGCGCAGGGACGTTCATCGCCATGGCCGCACACATCACGGCGATGGCGCCGAGCACCCGCATCGGAGCGGCCGCCGCCGTCAACATCGACGGCTCAGACATCGAGGGGGACCTCGGGAAGAAGATCGAGAACGACGCCGTCGCCCTCATCCGCTCCTTGGCCGAGCTGCGAGGCCGGAACGCCGACTGGGCGGAGTCGGCCGTTCGCGAAGCAGCCGCGGTGAACGCCGAAGAGGCGCTCGCCCTCGGCGTCGTAGATTACGTCGAGCCATCCCTGGACGATCTGCTGGAGGAGCTGGACGGGAAGCGCATCGAGCTTCGCCCGGGAGTGACGTACGAGCTCGGCGAGGTGTCGCGGGCGCCGCGAGTGGAGACGCGGATGACGGCCTGGGAGCGGTTCCTCAGCTTCCTGGCGGACCCCACGCTCGCTTCCATCCTCATCAGCCTCGGTTTCCTGGGGCTCATCTTCGAACTCTCCAACCCCGGGCTCATCTTCCCTGGAGTCGCGGGCGGTATCGCTATCATCCTCGGGTTCCTTGGCTTGGGCGCGCTTCCCATCGACACCGTCGGGGTGGCACTGATCGCCCTGGCCCTGCTCTTCTTCGCCCTCGAGCTCTTCGTTCCATCGGGAGGCATTTTGGCAGGAGGGGGAGTGGTCGCGTTCGTGCTCGGAGCGATCATCGCCTTCCGGGACACGCCGGCGGAGGTTCAACCGAACCGGATCGTCGTTGGCTTCTTGATCTTCATCGTTGCGGCGATGTTCATCTCTATCCTCGTGGGGCTGGCGAGGATGCGCCGCATTCCAGCCGTGGTCGGCACGGAGGCGCTGATCGGGAAAACCGCGGTCGCTCGAACACCCCTCACGCCGGAAGGCTTCGTCATGGTGGAGGGGGAGCGCTGGCGTGCCCGCATTGAGGACGGGCAGGCGCGCGAGGGCGAGCGGGTGCGTATAGTGGGCGCGGAAGGACTCCTGCTGAAAGTTCGCAAGGAGGAGACATCGTGAGCGAGCAAGGACCGGGAAGCTCGTACTCCATGCCGCCAGCGGAGTACTCCGTCGGTTTTGGAACGAAACTGATCCGGGCGTTCCTTATCGGTTTCAGCGCGATCATGCTGATCCCGCTGCTGCCGTTTTCTATTCGCGTGGTTGCCGAGTACGAGCGAGGAGTCATCTTCCGGCTCGGCCGCCTCATCGGGGCAAAAGGGCCGGGCCTGTTCATCCTCCTGCCGTTCGTCGACCGGATGGTGAAGGTCGACCTGCGCACGATCACCCTCGACGTGCCATCGCAGGAGGCGATCACGCGCGACAACGTGACCGTGAAAGTGAACGCGGTGGTCTACTTCCGGGTCGTCGAACCGACGGCCGCCGTCGTGCGCATCCTCGACCACATCCGCGCCACCTCCCAGATCTCCCAAACAACGCTCCGCTCCGTCCTCGGCCAATCCGAGCTCGACGAGCTGCTCGGGCAGCGGGAGAAGATCAACCAGCAACTTCAGCGCATCATCGACGAGCAGACCGAGCCGTGGGGCGTGAAGGTGACGGCGGTGGAGGTGAAGGACGTGGAGCTGCCGCAGTCGATGCAGCGCGCGATGGCCCGCCAGGCCGAGGCCGAGCGAGAGCGGCGCGCGAAGATCATCGCCGCCGACGGCGAGTACCAGGCGAGCGAGCGGCTTCGCGAAGCCGCCCACGTCATGGCCCAGGAGCCGATCACCGTGCAGCTCCGCTTCCTCCAGACCCTGACGGAGGTCGCGGCGGAGAACAACAGCACCATCGTGTTCCCGGTGCCGATCGACCTCATCCAGATGTTCCTGCGCGAGGAGCGGGCCCCGTGAGGGGCATCACTGCGGGCGGACGGTGACCTCCGCCGCGCGCAGTGGCTCGCGGCGGCCAGCGAGCTCGACGACGAGCGACCCGTCGTCGGCGATGTCTACGGCTCGCGCCTCGTACGGGTCGCCGGTAGGCGGGTGCACGACGACCTCCCGCCCCAGGAGGAGGTTGCGTTCCCGGTACGAGCTCGCGAGCTCCGGCCAGGGGGCGGAGAGCCAGTACTCGAGCTCGTTCGAGAGCCGCGCGAGGACGCTCTCCCGGGAGACCGTCCTCCCGAGAGCCCTCCGCAGGCTCGTGGCGATGCCGCGGAGTTCGGGTGCCACGGTCGGGTCGCCGTTGACGTTGATGCCGATGCCCGGAAACGCCACGATCTCGGTCCCCTCGAACTCCACGTCCACGAGCATCCCGCTCACCTTCTCCATCCCGATCCAGAGGTCGTTCGGCCACTTGATGCGGACGTCGGGGCATTCGGCCTCGCAGGCGCGGCAGGCGGCGAGGGGGACGGCGAGCGGCAGCCGCCGGTATTCTTCATTGCCGAGACGAAGCACGTAGGTCACGTACAGGTTCTCGCCGCGAGGGCTGAAGAACGAGCGCCCTTTTCGTCCGCGCCCAGCCGTTTGCTCCTCCGCCATCACCAGCGTTCCGTGGGGCGCCCCCTCTCCTGCTTCGCGGCGCGCGAGGTCCATCGTCGAGCCCACCGTGAATCGGTAGAGGAGGAAGCGCCCAATCCATCGGCTGTTGAGTTGGGACTGGTAGGCGCGAACGTCGAAGGGAGGGAGTTCGCTCATGGATCGCGCACCTCACCCTGCAGCATCGGCGAGCGGGGGCGAAAAGAACAGGGGCCGGACGAGCGCCGGCCCCGGAGGTTCGTAGCGAACGGCGACGACCTACGGAAAGGAGGTCACCTCCTGCGCGTGGTGTCGGTCGCTACGACGATGACTGCTACTGTCCATGCGCATCACCTCCTTTCCTGGCGCGCACGCTAACAGAGGGCGTAAGGCGCGTCAATCAGCCGACCTTCCGCGAACGTTCCGCTGCGGGCTATCCTGAGGAGAAAGCAGAACCCGGCGGCGCCTGGCTCGCAGCCGCGGGCCAAATCTATGCGTCGCAGCGACGGAGGCGAACTCTGGTAGCGCCAGTCAGCATGAAGCAGCTCCTCGAAGCTGGGGTCCACTTCGGCCACCAGACGCGGCGGTGGAACCCCAAGATGCGCCCGTTCATCTTCACCGAGCGGAACGGGATCCACATCATCGACCTCCAGCAAACCGTCACCCGTCTCGAGGAGGCGATCAACTTCGTCCGCGATGTCGTCGCGTCGGGTGGGGACGTCCTCATCGTCGGGACGAAGAAGCAGGCTCGAGACACGGTCGAAGCAGAAGCGAAGCGGTGCGGGATGCCGTACGTCAACACCCGTTGGCTCGGCGGCACCCTCACGAACTTCCGCACCATCCAACAGCGGATCCGTTACCTGAAAGAGCTCGAGGCCGCGGTGGAGCGGGGCGACTTCGCGCGGCGACCGAAGAAGGAGCAGTTGAAGATCCAGGAAGAGATCGAGCGGCTGAACCGGTACTTCGGCGGGATCAAGAACATGGAACGGCTCCCCGCGGCCGTATTCATCATCGACACCGTGAAAGAGGCGATCGCGGTGCACGAGTGCGAACGGCTGGGCATCCCCATCGTGGCGCTCGTGGACACGAACTGCGATCCCGACCCGATCACGTACCCCATTCCGAGCAACGACGACGCCATCCGCGCCATCAAGCTCATCCTGGGCAAGATTGCTGACGCCATCATCGAGGGCCGGGCGGCGCGAGAGTCCGGCGTCGGGGCGGGCGTGCAGGTGGAAGAGCTCTCCCGCGCCGCCGAGGAGGAGGCGCTGGCAACCGGCCACTACTCGGCGTCGCCGGACGAGCCCGAGCGGCCCGCAACGGCCGCCGCGCGGGTGACGGTCGTCTCCGCCGAAGAACAGGAAGCCGCAGAGGACGAGGGAGAGTAGGACGTGCCAGAAGTCACGACAGCGATGGTGAAGGAGCTCCGGGAGCAAACCGGGGCCGGCGTGATGGACGCGAAGCGCGCGCTGGAGGAGGCGGGCGGCGACATGGAAAAGGCGGCCGCCATTCTCCGTGAGCGGGGCATGGCAGCGGCGGCCAAGCGTGCCGGCCGCGAGACGAAGCAGGGCGTCGTCGAAGCGTACATCCACGCCGGCGGACGTATCGGCGTGCTCGTAGAGCTCAACTGCGAGACGGACTTCGTGGCGAACACGCCCGAGTTCCGACAGCTCGCTCGTGACATTGCCATGCAGATCGCGGCCATGAGCCCGCTTGTCGTGGCGCCCGAAGACCGCACCCCTGACATGGAAGGGCCGGACGAGGAGGTCGTCCTCCTCAAGCAACCGTTCATCAAGGACGCCAGCCGCACCATCGACGAGCTCATCAAGGAGCTCATCGCCCGTACCGGCGAGAACATCCGCGTCAGCCGGTTCGTGCGCTTCGAACTCGGGAAGGACTCCTGAGGCTCGCCGTTCGGTGAGCCTCGCACAAAAGAGGCAACCCTCATGAACGGCCGGTACCACCGCGCGCTCCTCAAGCTCAGCGGAGAGGCGCTCATGGGCGACCGGCCGTTCGGCATCGACCCGCCGACCATCCAGGGGATCGCCGCCCAGATCGTGCGGGCGGTGCAGCAAGGCGTCGAGGTAGCCGTCGTCGTGGGCGGCGGGAACTTCTGGCGCGGGTCCAGCGCGGCGGAAACGGGCATGGACCGTGCGACCGCCGACTACATGGGGATGCTCGCGACGGTCATGAACGCTCTCGCCCTGCAGGACGCCCTCGAGAAGCAGGGAGTGGTCGTGCGGACCCAGACGGCACTCGCCATGGCGCAGGTCGCCGAACCGTACATCCGCCGTCGCGCCATGCGGCATCTGGAGAAGGGCCGGGTGGTCATCTTCGCCGCCGGAACCGGAAACCCGTTCATGACCACCGACACCGCTGCCGCCCTGCGAGCAATCGAGGTCGATTGCGAAGTGTTGCTCATGGCGAAGAACGGTGTCGACGGTGTATACGACGCCGATCCCCGCACGAATCCCCATGCGAAGAAGTTCGACCACCTGACGTACATCGAGGCCTTGAAGCGTCGCTTGCAGGTGATGGACTCGACCGCCCTCAGCCTCTGCATGGAGAACGAGCTCCCGATCGTGGTCTTCGACGTGCGCGCGCCGGACGGGATCTACCGGGCGCTCATGGGCGAGCACGTGGGAACGCTCGTCTCCTCGAAACCGGAGACCGAGTCCGCCAAACTGGTGTGAGGGACGATCTGCGCAACCACCTGGGAGGGAAGAGGGATGCAGGACCCCGATGAGGTACTGGTCGACGCCGACGAACGGATGGACGGAGCAGTAAAAGCGTTGAGGCGCGACCTGGCCGGGGTTCGCACCGGCCGCGCCCACCCGAGCCTCGTCGAATCGCTCCACGTGGACTACTACGGGGCCCAGACACCGTTGAGGCAGCTCGCCAGCATCACTGCACCGGAACCTCGGCTGCTCACGATCCAGGTCTGGGATCGAAACGCTGTGAAGGCCGTCGAGAAGGCGATCCAGAGCTCGGACCTGGGGCTGAACCCGTCGGTCGATGGCCAGATCATCAGGCTCGTCATTCCGCCGCTCTCCGAGGAACGTCGCAAGGAGCTCGTGAAGCACGTCCACCACCGCATGGAGGAGGCGCGGGTAGCGGTGCGCAACGTGCGGCGGCACGCTCACGACGAGCTACGACGCCTGCACAAGGAGGGCGTCATCTCGGAGGACGAACTGCGCCGGTACGAGCACGAGCTGCAGGAGCTGACCGACCGCCACATCCGCGAGATCGACGCGGAGGGCAAGAAGAAAGAGCATGAACTTCTCGAAGTCTGACCCCGCGGGAGCGCCCGTCGCCCGCCCCGTACAGCCGGCCGGTGACGTCATCTCGCCGATCACCGGAGGGCGTGTCCCCCGCCACGTGGCGATCATCATGGATGGCAACGGGCGGTGGGCGACCCAGCGCGGGCTCCCGCGCGTCGCCGGCCATCGCGCCGGGACCGAGAACATCCGGCGCGTGATCGAGCGGTTCCACGAGCACGGAGTCCAGTACCTTACGCTCTACGCGTTCAGCACGGAGAACTGGCGGCGCCCGGAGCCCGAAGTGCGCGCGCTCATCCGGCTTCTGAGCCGGTTCATCAAGCGGGAGCTCGAGCATTTCCGTCGGAACAACGTCCGCCTCCGCATGCTCGGGCACATCGACACGCTCCCCGACTGGCTCCAGCGGGAAGTCCTGCACGCCATCGAGGTCACGGCCGAGAACACGGGCCTGAACCTGAACGTCTGCTTCAGCTACGGCGGGCGCGACGACATCGTCAACGCCGTCCGGCGCGTGATTGAGGCGGGGCTGAGACCGGAAGAGGTCACAGAGGAGACGTTCGCGAGCTTCCTCTCGACAGCCGGGATGCCCGACCCCGACCTCATCATCCGGACCGCGGGCGAGCAGCGCATCTCGAACTTCCTGCTCTGGCAGTGCGCATACGCCGAGCTCTACTTCACCGACACCTACTGGCCGGACTTCGGCCGGGAGGACATCGATCTGGCCCTCGCGGAGTACGGGCGGCGGAAGCGGAAGTTCGGCGGTCTCCTCGAGGAGGACCTTCGCGCCATCCAAGGCCCGTGAGCGTATCCGCCGCTTCCCCGCCGAGCACCTTTCGGACGCGCCTCGCCACCGCCGCCGTCGGGCTGCCCGTCCTTCTCCTGCTCGTCTGGATCGGGGGCTGGCCCTTCGCCGCGGCCTGCGGTGGGGTTGCCATGCTGGCGACGATCGAGTTCCTGCACGGCTGGACGATGCCCCAGGAGCGGCTCTCGACGGCGGCGAGGCGGTACTGGCTCCCCGCCATCCTGGTCGCCGGCACCGTCGCGACAGCCCCGCTCGGGTACGCTTCCGCCGCAGCCGCCGTCGGCCTCGCCCTGGGCGCCGCGGCCGCAGGTTTCGTGCGCAGGCGCCGAGACGCGCTCGCCTTCGCCGGCGCGGCGGCGTACATCGGCGTGCTCGGCGCGACCTTCGTCTGGGTGCGCAACGAGGCGAACGGCCTGGAGTGGACGGTCCTCGGCCTGCTCGCGACCTTCACCACGGACACCGGGGCCTACGCTGTCGGCCGACTCTGGGGACGGCACAAGCTCGCGCCTCGTATCAGCCCGAAGAAGACGTGGGAGGGAGCCATCGGCGGCTATGTCGGCGGCTTCGTCGCGGTGGTCATCCTCGACCGCTGGCTCGGAACGGAAGCCGGGATCCCTACTATCCTCCACCTGGCCGTCGCACTTCCGGTGGCGGCCATGGCCGGCGACCTCTTCGAGAGCTGGATGAAGCGGCGGATGGGGGTGAAGGACGCGAGCGGGCTCCTCCCGGGCCATGGCGGCTTCCTGGATCGACTGGATTCGCTCATCTTCGTGTTCCCCTTGCTGTACCTCTTCGTCGTCCTGCGCGTGAGCGGAGCGGGCGCCTCCTAAAATGGCCGCGAAGGGGGCACCCGTGGAGGGCGTCGCACACCGGTTCCTTACCGTCCGCGGCCTCCGCATGCACGTCGCCGAGGCGGGCGAAGGCGTTCCTGTGCTCTTCCTCCACGGGTTCCCGGAGTTCTGGTACTCCTGGCGGCATCAGCTCGAGCACTTCCGCACCCGGTACCGGGTGCTGGCCCCGGACCTGCGCGGCTACGGCGAGACCGAGCGAAGGGGGCCGTACGACGTCGCCACCCTCGTCGGCGACGTCATCGCCCTCCTCGACGCGCTTGGCATCGACCGAGTTCACCTCGTCGGTCACGACTGGGGCGGAGCTCTCGCCTGGACGGTGGCAATTCGGGCCCCGGAGCGGTTGCGCACGCTCGCCGTCCTGAACTGCCCACATCCCTCGCTCTTCCGCCGAAGGCTCTGGCGGCCACGCCAGCTCTTGCGCAGCTGGTACATCTTCTTCTTCCAGCTGCCCTGGCTTCCCGAACGCATCCTCGCGCTCGACGACTACCGGCGGCTCGCGCGGATGATCATCCGCGACACCCGGCCGGGGACCTTCACCCGCGAGGACGTCATCGCGTACCTCGAGACCTGGCGACGCGGGGGACTGGGCGGAGGTATCAACTGGTACCGTGCCGCGGCGCGAAGGGGATTCGGCATCCCCGAACCGCCGCCGCTCATCCAGGTGCCGACGCTGCTCATCTGGGGTGAGAAAGACCTTGCCCTCGGGAAGGAGCTCACCTACGGCACGGATGAGCTCGTCAAGGACCTTCGTGTCGAGTACCTCCCGAACGTGAGCCACTGGGTGCAACAAGAAGCGCCCGAGACGGTGAACCAGCTGCTTGAGGCCCACTTCAGCGGGGCCGCAGGCTGAGAGCGATGAGCAAGACCGAGCGGCGGCTCTCGGGCATCGACGCCCTTCTCGAGGAGGGGGAGGAGACGCCGCTGCTGCTGCAGCGGCGCACGATCGCGGCGATCGTGGTTGGCTTCCTGCTTCTCGTCGCGGGATACGCCACCGCCACGGAGGTCCTGGGGCTCCAGCTCGAGATCGACCCGGAACCGTTCCGCGACTGGGTCGCCCAGTGGGGCTTCTGGGGGCCCATCGTGTACGTCCTCGTCCTCGCAGCCTCGGTACTGTTCGCGCCGATCCCGAACGTTCCCATCTTCATCGCCGCCGGGCTCGCGTGGGGCCCCGTACTCGGAACCATCTACTCGATGGCCGGAATGACCCTCGGCTCCGCGGCCGCCTTCTGGGTTGCCCGGCGGTTCGGACGGCGCCATCTGCCGCGCCTCATCGGTCGCAAAGCGGCGGAAAGGCTGGATCGCCTGGCGATTGACGCCGGCGGCCAGGTGATCTTCTGGGCGCGCATGCTGCCGGTCGTCAACTTCGACCTCATCAGCTTCGTTGCCGGCCTCACCGCCATTGACTTTCGGCGCTTCGTCGTGGCGAGCTTCCTGGGCATGCTCGTGCCCACGTCGCTCGCGGTCGTTGCCGGGGATAGCCTCGGGCGAGACATCCGCATCACGCTCGCCCTCGGGGGCGTCTGGGTTGCCGGGATTGTGGCAAGCGCCGCCTACCTCTGGCGACGTCGGCGCAAAAGCCTGGCCCGCGCCGCCCGTGCATCGGGAGCCCAGCGGCCGGAGTTGGGGGCCTCCGGCGAGCCGAGCTCGGGAGCGCCCCGATAGCAGGTTCTCACAGACCGGCGAAAGCTGGTCTTCGATGTCCCCGACCCGCCGTCGCGAACAGGTCGGTTTCGCTCGTACCCGGGTCGTCACGAAGACTCCGGTATCCGCCCCGCGCGACCTCCTCCGGCTCGCCGAGGTCGCCCCGCAGGCGCCGCTCGGACTCGTTGGCGTGTTCTTGCGCGGATGGCCACCGAGCCCTCGGCGGGAAGCCATCGAGCGCCGCGTCCGCGCCTGCTGCTCGCCGTTCGATCGCCTGTTGGAGCTTCCGGAGGGATACGTGATCGCGGTGCAAGGAGGCGAACGACGCCTGGCGAAGGTGCGAGCAGAGCTCCGACGCCAACTGCAGCCGCTGGCGGGGCAGGTCGAACTCCGCTTCGCACTCGGGGCAGCGGGAGATGCCCGTCGGCTGGTCGACGAGCTGGCCCATCCGGCGCCGCTCGCGGGGTGACGTCACTCCAGGTCGATGACGACCGCCACCTCCCTGCAATCGGCGAAGAAAGGACAGCGGACGCACTCGTTCCACACCTTCTGCGGGAACTCGGCCACGTCGGCGCGCCGGAACCCGAGCCGCTCGAAGAACGCGGGCCGGAAGGTGAGGGCGAACACGCGGGCGAGGCCCAGGCGTCTCGCCTCGTCCAGGCACGCACGCACGATGGCCGCCCCGACCCCCTGCCCCTGTGCCGACTCCGCCACCGCGAGGGACCGGATCTCGGCCAGGTCGGGGCCCATGATGTGGAGCGCCCCGCAGCCGACCACCGCTCCGTCGAGACGCGCCACCTTGAAGTCGCGGATGCTCTCGTACACCTCGTTCAGGGAGCGGTGGAGCATATCACCCCGATCCGCCCAGTAGGTGACGAGGTCGAAGATCGCAGGGGCGTCTCGGACCGTAGCCGGTTCGACGGCGATCACGCGCAGAGCTCCGGGTGGCGCGGGGGCTGAGGCCCACGCATGATGATCGCAGTCTAGCCAGCGTCGAGACGGCGCGCAGGAGGGGCCCAATGCGCGTGGGAATCATCGGCCAGGCGGCGTTCGGGGAGGCGGTCTTCCGGCGCCTGCGTGAAGCGGGGCACGAGGTCGCCATCGTCAGTGCCCCTGCGCGAAGCGACCGGCCCGACCCTCTCTGGGCAGCTGCGAGCGAAGCCGGGGTCCCGACCGTGGAGACGAAGCGACTGAAGGCCGCCGACGGCCTCGCCGAATGGCGGAGCGCGGCTCTCGATCTCGCGGTGATGGCGTTCGTGACGGAGATCTTGCCGCCTGAGCTCTTCGACATCCCGGCCCAAGGGACCATCCAGTACCATCCCAGCCTGCTCCCCAAGCACCGAGGCGCCTCGGCCATCAACTGGGCCATCATCTTCGGCGAGACCGAGACCGGATACACGATCTTCTGGCCCGATGCCGGCATCGACACCGGCCCCATCCTCCTCCAGGAGCGCGTCCCGATCGGACCGGACGACACGGTGGGGAGCGTGTACTTCGAGCGCCTCTTCCCCATCGGAGTCGAGGGGATGGTGCGGGCAGTCGACCTGGTCGCCCGCGGTGAAGCCCCGCGGATCCCCCAGGATCACCGCCTTGCGACGTACGAGCCGCCCTGCACGGAGGAGCACGGCCGCATCCTCTGGTTCGAGCCTGCCGAGCGGGTGTACGCGCGCATCCGCGGCTGCAACCCCCAGCCGGGAGCCTGGACCACCTTCGCGAACGCGAAGCTGAAGATCTTCGACTGCCGTTTGGAGCCACGGCAGGAGGCAGGCATGCCCGGGAGGGTTCTGGCCGTCGACGCCGAAGGGTTCGACGTGCGGCTGAACGGCGGCGTGCTACGCGTGCTGCGGGTGCAGCCCGAGGCCCAGGGCAAGATGCCGGCCGGCGAGTGGGCAACGAATGTCGGACTTCAGCCCGGCGCGCGCTTCCGGTGAGGAAGCGCTAGCCCGACTCGCTCGGTGGCGTGGGGGTCGCGGTGGGGGAGACGGTTGGCGTTGGCGTCACGGATGCCGGAGGGGTCGGAGTTCCCGTGGGTGTGACCGAGGGAGTCACGCTCGGAGTGACACTCGGGGTCGGTGTCGCCTTCTTTTTATCCACGTTGACCGTCACCCGCGCCTCCAGCTCTCCGGAAGGCGTCTCGGCGACGAGGCGGATGGTGTAGACCCCGTCCTCGAGATCCTTCACCGCGAACGTGCCGAGCACCTCGGCCCGCACCGGCTCCTCGCCTGTTTGGATCGTCGTCCAGGTCGCCGGGGAAGCGGACTCGCCGAACTCGAGCCGCCAGCCCTCGATCTCCGGCAAGTCGATGGTGCCGATGACGTCGGTGTCCTTGGTGACCGTCGCCCCGTTCGTGAGGTTCAGGATCGCGACCGCCACCTCACCCGTGCTGCGCTCCGTGGGCGCGATGGGGATTTTCTTCTCCTTGGCCACCTCGATGGCGAGGTCCTTCTTGTACTCGGGGAGCTTCACGAACTTCCGCTTCACGCGGTACTGGGCGGGCGTCGCATCGGACGCGAGGAGACCGTTCCGGATGTCGATCTCCACCTCTTCGCAGTCCGGCTCGTACGAGACGTCGGTGCGGACCCAGGAGGACACCGTCTGGTCGCACCCTCCCTCCAGCGAACCTTCCATCGCCGGTGACTTCACCTGCACGTAGCGGACGTTCGGCGGGCGGAGGTCGTCGAACCCGGCCGGCGTCTCGAACACGCCGAGGTTCTTCAGGTAGGTGTGGTACCACCCCATCCAGTGCTTGAAGAGCCGCACCGTCGTGTTCGCGGCAGCGAAGCTGCGGTCGTTGACGAGGTCGTTGTTCGCGTTTCCGACCCAGACCGCGGTCGCCGCGTACCGCGTGTAGCCGTTCATCCACGTCTCGAGGGTGTCGGAAGCGCTGGCGGGACCCTGCTGGGTCCCGGTCTTAACGCCGGCAGGCACCCGCGTCCCATCGTCCATGAAGAAGTCGAGCGCGAGGTCGTCGTTGCTCCCGCCGCAGCCCCAGATGAGGAAGCGCGCCGTGCAGTCCGACATGATGCTGTGCAGGAGCCAAACCGAGCCGGGATCGACCACCTGTCGCCGCTCCGGCTCGCCTTGGCGGAAGATCACGTTCCCTTCTGCATCGCGGACCTCGAGGATCACGACCGGGTCGAGCTCCCGCGTGCCCGGGATGCGGATGTGCCCGCGCTGGAAGTCGAGCCGCTGCTGAAGCGCCAGCTCGTAATCCGCCCCCGTGTCGAGGGCCGTGCTCTTCAGCTCCGCCAGGTCGACGTAGTCCGCCAGATGCGGCACGCCGACCATGACGCCCATGTTCGCGATGGTGGCGTTCATGTACGCCATGTCCAGCGCGCGGATGTTCGCTCCCCCGGTCGCGATCGAGGGGCCGTAGACGACGTCCGGGTGGGAACGGAAGGTCGGGTCGAAGTGCTGCTCGAGCGTCGTGATACCGAGCCGCTTCGCCATCTCGATGACGTTCTCCACCCCCGCCTCCTGGGCAGCGCGGAAAGCGGGGACGTTCTGCGAGCCGCCGAGCGCCGCGCGGGCGCTGATGAGCCCTTGACCACCTCCCCCGCGGCCCGGGTTCACGATCACCGCGCCCCCTTCGATGGGCATGGGGCTCGTGTCCCAGAGCACGCTCATCGGGTGCTTGACAGCGTATTCGAACCAGGCGAGGTAGACGACAGGCTTGAACGAGGAGCCCGGCTGGTTAATCTCGACGAGCTGGTCGATGTCCCCGGCAACGCGCGGGTCCTCGGTGTTCTCTGGATCGATGTTGGGTGCATAGACCACCACCTGACCGGTGCTGGGCTCGATAGTGACGATGGCGGCGTTGTGACACTCGCACCCAGCCTCGAGCCCGCGGGCGATGAACTCCCGGATGAGCTCCTGCGCCTTCTGGGTCGCGTACCAGTCGAGGGTCGTCGTCACCTTGTACCCGGCGCTGTGGACGCTCTGGGTGCAGTTCGCCGCCCCGGGAATCATGGGGAGGATGCCAGCCTTGCACATCCGGACGAGCCGAGGTTCGACCAGGTTGTCGATGAAGGCCGCAGCCTTGACGTCGTTGACAGCCGGGTACACCCAGATCTCTTCGGCCTTGGCCGCCTCGGCCTGCTCGCGGGTGATCCAGCCGTGCTCGACCATGAGGTCGAGGACCGCCTCCTGCCGCTCCTTGGCCTTTCCGCCGACCAGCGTCCGGCCGAGGTCGTCGGTGAGGCAGTCCCCGGTGGCTTCGTCGACGACGCAGTTCAGCCGCGGGTGGTACCGCGTCGGCGCCTGCGGGATCCCCGCGAGCAAGGCCGCCTCAGCGAGGGTGAGATCCTTCGCATCCTTGCGGAAGTACCCCTGCGCGGCCGCCTGGACCCCGACGTACTGGCCGCCGTACGAGATCTGGTTCAGGTACCACTCGAGGATCTGCTCCTTCGAGTAGTCGCGCTCGAGCTCGATGGCGTACGCGATCTCCCGCAGCTTCCGCTCGAGGGTGCGCTCAGGAGCGATGCAGCGTTCCTCCCGGTCGGCGACCTGCGGACAGATGTAGACGTTCTTCACGAGCTGCTGGGTGATCGAGGACCCGCCGGACCCGGAGCCGAACTCCCCCACGACGTAGTTCTCCCACGCGGCCCGGAGCAAGCCCCGAAAGTTGACGCCGGGATGTGTCCAGAAGCTGTTGTCCTCCGTGGAAACCGTTGCCTTGATCATCCATTCCGAGATCTCCGACAGGGGGACTGGCGAGAGGAGCTGCGCGTCCGGATTCGAGAGCACTCCGAGCTCGACGCCGTTCTCGGGCCCTCCGCGGTCGTAGATGACGGTGAAGCCCAGGTTCGTCTCCCGGATCTTCTGCTCAATCGGCACGTAGCCCTCAACGTAGGACTGGTAGACGGCGAAGACGATGCCGAGCCCGGCAGCGATGGCGACCGAAGCTGCCGCCCCGAGCGCGGCCAGCGCGATGAGGAGCCAGCGGCCCACGTGGCGCTCGCCGTTCCGGCGCGCCCGCAAGCGGCGGCGAACGACGAGGGAGCTCATCGGTCCCGCTCCGAGGCCGGGACGCCCTGCGGCGAACCTCGAGGGCGTCGACTCATCGTCATCGAGGCTACCAGAGGCGGCACGTGCGACCAACGGCGACGGTAAAGCCGCGGGCGTTGTACCCTGTGCTCTGGCATGAGCCTCTCCCGCGAACAGGTGCTCCACATCGCCAAGCTGGCCCGGATCGCGCTCACGCCCGAGGAGGTGGAGCGATTCCGGGAGCAGCTCTCGAGCATCCTCGACCACTTCGCCCTGCTCTCGGAAGTGCCCACGGAGGACGTCGAGCCGACTGCGCACCCGCTGCCGCTGAAGAACGTGATGCGGGAGGACGTCGTCCAACCCTCGCTGCCGCGGGAGGAAGTGCTGCGCAACGCCCCGGAGCAGGAGGACGGGATGTTCCGCGTGAGGGCCGTGCTCGAATGAGCGAGCTCTGGCGGCTCACCGCGCACGAGGCGCACGAGCTCCTGCGCCGCCGGGAGATCACGGCGGTCGAGCTCACCGAGTCCGTGCTCCGTCGCATCCAGGAAGTCGAAGAGCGTGTTCACGCCTACATCACCCTCACGCCGGACCTCGCCCTCGAACAGGCCAAGGAAGCAGACGAGCGGTTCGCGGCCGGGACGGCCACGCCCCTCACCGGCATCCCGGTGGCAGTGAAGGACGTCATCATCACGAAAGGCGTGCGCACGACCGCAGGCTCGCGCATGCTCGAGAACTTCATCCCTCCGTACGACAGCCATGTCGCGGAACGGTTACGGCGCGCGGGAGCGGTGATGGTCGGGAAGGCGAACATGGATGAGTTCGCCATGGGTTCGAGCACCGAGCACTCCGCCTTCGGCCCCACCCGGAATCCGTGGGCGCTCGACCGCGTGCCCGGCGGAAGCTCGGGCGGCTCGGCCGCTGCCGTGGCCGCAGGGGAATGCCTCGTGGCGCTCGGCAGCGACACCGGGGGCAGCATCCGGCAACCGGCGGCGCTCTGCGGGGTCGTCGGGCTCGACCCCACCTACGGCCGGGTGAGCCGGTACGGCCTCATCGCGTTCGGCAGCTCGCTCGACCAGATCGGTCCCATCGGCCGCGACGTCGAGGACGTGGCTACGATGCTCGACTGCATCGGCGGGCACGACCCGCGGGACTCGACCTCGAACCCGGAGCCGATGCCTGACATGCGCCACTACCTCGGGCGCGACATCAAGGGCGTGCGCATCGGGGTGCCGCGAGAGTACTTCGTCGACGGCATCGAGCCCGGGGTTCGCGATGCGCTGGAGCAAGCGCTCCGGCTGTTCGAAGACCTCGGATGCCACGTCGAGGAGTGCTCGCTCCCGAGCACCAAGTACGCCCTGGCGGTGTACTACCTCATCGCACCCAGCGAGGCGAGCGCCAATCTCGCCCGGTACGACGGCGTGAAGTACGGCTTCAGCGACCGCTCGCACGGCAGCATGTGGGAGAACATGGAGCACACCCGTGCGAAGGGCTTCGGGGACGAGGTGAAGCGCCGCATCATGCTCGGGACGTACGCCCTCAGCGCCGGCTATTACGACGCCTACTACCTGAAGGCGCAGAAGGTGCGGACGATCATCAACCGGGAGTTCGCCGAGGCGTTCGAGCGGTACGACGTGCTCGTCACCCCCACCTCCCCTACCGTCGCCTTCCCGCTCGGCTCCCGCCTGGACGACCCTTATGCGATGTACGTGGCCGACGTCTGCACCCTGCCGGCCGCGGTGGCAGGCCTGCCCGCCATCAGCGTGCCTTGCGGCGAGAGCGAGGGGCTGCCCGTGGGAATGCAGATCATCGGCAACTTCTTCGATGAAGGTCGCCTCCTCATGGTCGCCCATGCCTTCGAGCGGGCGTTTGGCTGGGCAAATCGGCTTCCGGAGCTATGAGCGTGGCGTCGCAAGGCCTCTCGCTTGACGGTACCGGTCTCGCGGCCGATGTTTACGTCGTGGCGAACCTCACGCCTCGCCCCGTGGCTGCCATCGCAGCTGCCGCCGCGCGTGCGCGCTGGTGAGCTGGCGGCGCGGGTTCGTTCGACCCTTGAGAGCCGCCAGCAGGGCGGCTCTTCGCACACATGGGAGGGAGCAGGAGGGCATGCACGGCCGGAACGGTGCGGGAGACCCGTCGCGTTTCGTCGCTCGGCGGCTCCAGGCCGTCCCGCCCAGCGGCATCCGCAAGTTCTTCGACCTTCTCAGCACGATTGAGGACGTCATCTCACTCGGGGTCGGCGAGCCGGACTACGTCACGCCCGAGCCCATACGGCGCGCGGCGGTCGAGAGCATCGAACGGGGCGATACGCACTACACGTCGAACTACGGGCTTCCGGAGCTGCGGGAGCGGCTCGCCGCTCATCTGAACGCGCTCTATGGGCTGGAGTACGACCCCTCGTGCGAGATCGTGATCACCAGCGGCTCCAGCGAGGCGCTCGACGTGGCGCTGCGCGCGCTCTTGGACCCGGACGACGAGGTTATCTGCGCCGATCCGGGGTACGTCGCCTACCTCCCCGTCACGCTCATGGCAGGCGGGACGTTCCGCCCGGTGCCGACGTTCGTCGAGAACGAGTTCCGCCTGCTCGCCAGCGACGTCGAGGACGCGATCAGCGAGCGCACGAAGGTGCTCCTCCTCGGCTACCCGGCCAATCCGACGGGCGCGACCATGGGCCGGGAGGACCTCATGGCGCTTGCCGAGGTCGTGGAGCGGCACGACCTCGTGGTCGTGAGCGACGAGCTGTACGACCGGCTCACGTACGTAGGGACGCACACGAGCTTCCCTTCGCTTCCGGGAATGCGGGAGCGCACGGTGCTCATCGGGGGATTCAGCAAGGCGTACGCCATGACCGGCTGGCGGCTGGGGTGGGTGGCTGCGCCGGCACCGCTCGCCGAAGCCGTCATGAAGGTGCACCAGTACGTCATGATGTCCGCTCCAACGGCGGCCCAGTATGCGGGCCTCGCCGCCCTGGAAGTAGGCGAGAGCTTCGTGCAGGAGATGCTGGCGGAATACGACCGGCGGCGGCGGCTCATGGTGGATGGGTTCCGAGCGATCGGCCTGCCGACTTTCGAGCCGAAGGGAGCCTTCTACGCCTTCCCAGACATCCGGAGGACGGGTCTGACGAGCGAGGAGTTCTCGGAGCTCCTCCTGCGGGAAGAACGGGTGGCCGTGGTGCCCGGCTCTGCCTTCGGGCGCCACGGGGAGGGGTTCGTGCGGGCCTGCTACGCGAGCGGCTACGAGCAGATCGAGCGAGCCCTCGAGCGGATCGGCCGCTTCGTCCAACGCCACCGCCCCTGAGTCCCGCCGATAGTTACGCCCCTCCACCGGTCGCCTTCCGAATCATCTCCTCCAGGAACCGGACCGCCTCCTCCACCGGTCCGTAGTACTGCATGCCCCAGAAGATCCCGGGCGTTCCCGGCTCCGGAAGCCGCTCGATGACCCGGATCCGGCCGCGCGACAGCTCCGCCGGCTCCCGGATCACGGGCAGCTCCACCAGCGCCTCGTACCCCGCAATCTCCGTCAACAGCAACCGCTCCCGCGGCGCCCGCACCGGCACCGGCAACAGCTCATCCACGTAGAAGTACCGAGCCAGGAACGAGCCTCGATCCGGCACGTCTACGGGCACGCTGAAGCCCACGAGCCCGCCATCTCGGCACACCGTCCCTACCAGCACCTCGCCCGGGGCTGGCGTCGGGAAG
>FWWL01000290.1_pt1 | contig 117710 bp, 81 predicted proteins | sample 2228331 | NCBI WGS metagenome assembly FWWL01 (sample SAMEA103939775, study PRJEB20133) | metagenome | reverse complement strand
ATCGAACTTCAAACGGCGGACCGAAACGCGAGCAAATTGGGGTGGTTCGTCCAAGGTGGACAAGCGGCCCTGACGAGCAGGGCCCTCCGAAGGTCGGAGGGGCAGGCTTGTCGTGCCCGCGGAACGAAATGGATTATCAACGCTCGAAAAAAAAGACCTGACAAGCGGGTCCCTCCGAAAACGGACGTGACAGGCAGGGCCCTCCGACCTTGTAGGGGCAATTCATGAATTGCCCCTACCGAAGCGCGAGTGAATTGGGGTGGATCATCCAAGGTTGACAAGCGGACCTGACAAGCACGTCCCTCCGAAGATGCCGACCTGACAAGCAGGTCCCTCCGAATGAAGACCTCACAGGCAGGTCGCTCTGGGTTGAATGTTGCTCCACGATCACCCCTGTGGACGCTCGCGTGCCCATCGGCACAGGAAGGGTGGAAATGAGTCAGCAATTGTCGTGATCCCCGGTGTGTGATAAAAATTGCAGATTCAGAGAACAAGTTGTGCAGCCAAGCAGCGCAAGGACAATTGACACAGTGAGATACACCCGATGAGTACTGCCAAACTCGACGACTATGTCGTGCTTCTGTCGGTGCCCCATCTGCGGGAAAAAGATGTCGCCCGGATGCAAAACCTCCAGGAGATGACGGCGGGCGGGGAGATCGTGGACCTGGTCCCCAGCTTTCCCGCGGTCACCTGTCCCGTGCAAGCGAATATGACCACCGGCCGGCTTCCCGATAAACACGGGGTGATCGCCAACGGCTTCTACTGGCGGGATCGCGATGAAGTGGAAATGTGGACGTCTCCCAATGACTGCATTGAGGCACCGCAATTGTGGGACTTTCTCTATCATCATGAGCGTGGTCTGGTGAGCGCGGCCTGGTTTCCTCTCCATTCCAAAGAGTGTGGGGCCGAGTACATCTGCACGCCGGCACCGATCCACAATCCCGACGGCACCGAGACCCTCTGGTGTTACACACGCCCGGAGGACCTCTATCTGAAACTGCGGGAGGCCCTGGGGGATTTCCCCCTGCATCGCTTTTGGGGACCGCTGGCCAACATCGAGAGTACGCGCTGGATCGTGGAATCCGCCATCCTGCTTGCGCAGGAATATCGGCCAAACTTTTTCTACATCTATCTTCCCCATCTGGACTACGCGGCACAGCGGGATGGCGCGGAGAGTGCCGCCGCGATGAAAGCCGTCCAGGAACTGGACGAAGTCCTCGGCCGATTGATGACCGGTCTCCGCGACGCCTACGATGGAGACCCTCTCTGGCTGGTTGCCGGAGAATACGTCATCACTCCCGTGGAACGGGTTGTGTATCCCAACCGAATTCTCCGGGAAGCCGGCCTGCTGAAGGTGCGTGAAGAAAAAGACGGGGAGTACCTTGACACCGAAAACAGTGCGGCCTGGGCCCTGGCCGATCACCAGGTGGCGCATATCTACGTAAAAGATGCCGAGCCTGACGTGATTGAAAGAGTGGTGGGGCTTTTCCGAGGTCTTCCCGGTGTGGACGAGGTACTGGCCCTGGAAGAACGATCGCGGTACCACCTCAACCATCCGCGGAGCGGAGAGGTCATCCTCAGTGCGCAGCCGGATGCGTGGTTCGCGTACTACTACTGGCTGGAGGATCACCTGGCACCCCCATTCGCCAGGAAGGTGGACATCCACCGCAAACCTGGGTATGATCCCGTCGAACTGTTTTTTGATCCCAACACCCGGGGTATTCCCCTGAAGGCGGAACTGGTTCAGGGATCGCACGGTGCGCCCGTTCGCGATAAGTCCCAGCGGACGGTGCTGATAAGCTCCCACCCGGGAATACTGCCGCCGGAGCCTGCCCGGGATACCGACGTGTTCCACGTGGTGTTAAAACATTTTGGCATGCGATTGACGACGTTCGATTGATCCCATCGTTCGTGCGTCCAGAAAATCGTGGCCTGCCGTAACGCGAGTTGTTGCAGGTACGGTCTTTCGTTTAGACAAGAATGCTGCGTTGCCCTCTGTGAGATCGCCAGTCCACGTCCTCGCCATTAAAACTGCCAAGTGTTGAGAACCTTCACGAGATGTTGGCGGTGGAACGCGCGGAATGCCCACCACGCGGCAGAGATACGTCATTCGGTCGTTGAGCCCATGAGTGGGGAGGAAAAGCCATGATCCGATTCAACGCAATTCATCCGGAAACCGGGCGGCGGTCTTTTTCGTGGAAAGTAGGGCGAAGGAATTTCCCCGGTGACACAATCTACATTTTCATTGTGGGGACCTTGCTCGTTGCTACCGCCTCGACTGCCCGCGGGGAGCCGGTCGACGGGGGTGTGCCGGCTGAGCGGGTGCAATTCTGGGCGCAATATCTTCCTAAAGAACCCCGCGGCGTGGGAAGGCCGGCATCCGACCGCACCGTATGGGAATCCCTCGCGAAACATGAGGACTTCTCTCAAGTCATGGGCACGGCGGAAAGAGAATTGCGGACGCCCATCCCCGATCTGCCTGACGATCTTTATCTCGATTTTTCCCTTACTGGCAATCGCCGTCGCTACGAGGGACCCTACAGCGCGCGGCGATCCCGACTGGGAACCCTCGCAGCGGCGGAGTGCCTGGAAAATCGCGGTCGATTTATCCCTGAGATCGAGAAGCTCATCGCAGCGCTGGCCGCGGAGAAGACATGGGTCATGCCCGCCCACGATGGCCGACTGGACAACTTCTATGGACGGACGGTGGAAATCGACCTCGGGTCGTCGGGCACGGCATGGAATCTGGCCACCGTCGATTTTTGGCTGGCGGACAAACTTTCCCCCGAGACCCGGCAACTCATTGCGAGAGAACTCGAACGGCGGATTTTCGCCCCGTTTGAGAAGGCGGTGAACACGGGCAATCCCCGTTTGTGGTGGCTCACAGGAACCAACAACTGGAACGCCGTGTGTCTGGCCAACGTGGTTGGAGCGGCTTTGGAAAATATCCGCGATCCCCAGCGTCGGGCGTTCTTTGTCGCCGCCGCTGAAAAGTACATCCGATACTTTTTGAAAGGTTTCACCGACGACGGTTACTGCTCGGAAGGCATTGGATACTGGAACTACGGCTTCGGCCATTTCACCCTGCTTGGTGAAACGCTCTACCAGGCCACTGGCGGTCATCTCGATCTCTTCGCTGATCCCAGGATTGTGCCCATCGCTCTGTTTGGATTCCGGATGGAGATTGCGCCGGGGCTGTATCCGGCATTCGCCGACTGCCACTTCGGGGCGCGTCCCGATCCTGTGCTGATGGCTTACCTGAGCCGGCGATACCAGCTCGGCCTGTTAGAACTGGAACGCCAATATGTGGGACCGGGTGCGGGCTTCAGCAGCTTTTTGCCGGAAGTGGCCGTCTTTGCGATGCCCAATTCGCTGCAAGAGCGGCCGACAACAGCCGAAGCTCCTCGGCGGCACGAACTGCGGGACTGGTTCCCCGATGCGGGAATCCTTATTGCCCGTCCGGCCGACCTTTCCCCCGACAAGCTGGCCGTCGCGCTGAAAGGTGGTCATAACGCAGAGCATCACAATCACAACGACGTGGGCAGTTTTGTGGTGACACTGGCCGGAGGTGTTCCGCTCCTCGATCCCGGGGCTGAGGTTTACACGGCGAGAACCTTCAGCAGTCGACGTTACGAGAGTAAAGTCCTTAACTCCTACGGTCACCCTGTCCCCGTGGTGGCAGGGCAGCTTCAACGTCCTGGTAGCGATGCCCGGGCGAAAATTCTTGAAACGCAGTTCACAGAACAGCGGGACGTTCTGAAAATGGATATCTCTTCGGCGTATGCCGTCAAAGAGCTGGAACGACTGGTGCGCACCTTCACCTATGAGCGAACAGGCCGGGGGCGTCTCACGGTCCGGGACGAGGTCGCTTTTGGCTCGCCGCAGGAATTTGAAGAGGCGGTCATCACCTACTCGCCCTGGAAGCGGACGGATCAGGGCTGGATCGTCGGTGAAGGCCGCCAGGCAGTTCGCGTTCAGATCCTGCCCTCCTCGGGAGAGCTCCTCTGGCAGGAAGAGGAAATCGACGAGGATGTCACTTATCGGAAGAAGCCGGTTCGGCTCGCCGGGAAACTGAAAGAACCAGTGAAAGAACTATCCGTGGAAATAGTCATCGAGCCTGTGGAGAATGAGTGAGAATGCCGTATCCCGCCCCACGATCTGGGGCCACGCGACAGAGTTTCTGAACGGCCTTTTTGCCGGTCGCCAGGTCATTCTCCTGATGGTGTTGGGCATTCTGCCCGGCTTTGCTTTTGCCGAAGAGATGCGACCTCTCCGCTGGGCAGCGGATGCCGAAGGAGGGGCACCCTACATTTTCCAGGACCCCGCCGATCCGCATCGGGTCATTGGGTTTGAGGTGGACCTGGCCGAGGCCCTAGCCAAACGTCTGGGACGGCCGATCGAATGGGTCCAGTACGATTTCATGAGCCTCGTGGCGGGGCTTCAGCGGGGCGATTTCGACTTTGCCATGAATGGCCTGGAAGTCACGCCCGATCGGGCAAAGGTGGTGCGATTTTCGCGACCGTATTATGTATACACGCTCCAGCTTGTCGTTCGCAAAGACGAAACGCGTTTTCAAAATTTGGAGGAATTACTGGCCTTGGGGGGCACGGTGGGCACCCTGGAAGAAACCGCCGCTCAGCGACTCCTCGAAGAGATGGGCTTTTCCCCCAAGCTCTACGGCAACCAGACGGAACCCTATCTGGATCTTGAACTCGGGCGGATCGACGCCGTTCTCATGGATCTGCCGATCGCCGTGTACTTCGCCAAACCCAATCCCAAGCTGAAATTCCTCGGTGAGCCCATGGGCGAGGGATATTATGCCATCGCCTTTCGGCAAGAAGACGAGGCGCTGGCCGCCGAGGTGGATCGCGCCCTGGACAGTTTGATTGCCGACGGAACACTCCGCAAGATCTACGAAAAATGGGGCCTTTGGAACGAAGCTCAGGAAAAACTGACTCGTGCCGAGCTGACCGATGTCCTGGCGGAGGCCCGGCGACGCTGGACATTCCGTACCTATTTTCCCCTGCTCCTGCAGGGGGCGGGGGTCACCACCTACCTGTCAGTGACCAGCATGGCAGTCGCGATTGTGTTGGGGCTGCCCATCGCGCTGGCCCGGCTGTTCGGACCATGGCCCCTCCGCTGGGCAGCCGTTGCCTACGTGGAATTCTTTCGCGGGATCCCGGTGCTATTACTGCTGTTTTTTCTGTACTACGGACTCCCCACCATGGCTGAGGCGTATGGCCTGCCGGTTTCGCTGCGGCTTTCGCCGATGGCGGCCGCGATTCTGGGCTTTGGGCTCAATTACGCCGCCTACGAGGCCGAGATCTATCGGGCAGGGATTCGGGCCATTCCTGCGGGACAGTGGGAGGCCGCGGCATCGCTGGGGATGGGACGGATCCTCACCTTTCGGCGAATCATCCTCCCTCAGGCTATTCGAACCATCCTTCCGCCCATGACGAACGACTTTATCGCCCTCTTCAAAGACACCAGCATCGTCAGCATTGTGGCGGTTGTGGAATTGACCAAGCAGTATCAAATTTTGGCCAAGTCCAGCCTAAAATATCTTGAGATTGGCTTTGTAACGGCGATGCTTTACCTGATTTTGGCGGTGCCCCTGGGTGCTTTATCCCGACACTTGGAAAAACGCTGGGGAAAAGGACAGTGAACCGAGAGGAATTCCACGTCCAGGTGGAAGGTCTGTGGAAACGCTTCGGTCACCGCGTGGTGCTCCGCAATGTGAGTTTTCACGTCGCCCGCGGTGAGACGGTGGCCATCATTGGACCGAGCGGAGCGGGAAAATCGACCCTTCTCCGCTGCCTGAATGGGCTGTGCCCGTTTGATGCGGGCATCGTGCGGATTGGCCCCTATGTGCTGCGACCCGGGAAGCGGCCAGCACCATTCGCCACCCTTCGCCTCATCCGCCAGCGGCTGGGCATGGTCTTTCAGGACTTCCAGCTTTTTCCCCATTTGACGGCCCTTCAGAATATCATCGAAGCCCCTATCCATGTCAATCAAATGCCCCGCAAGGAAGCGGAACGTCGAGCGCTGGCGCTTTTAGCTCGGGTGGGCATGGCGGATCGCGGCGATGCTTATCCGCGGGAGCTCTCGGGCGGTCAGAAACAGCGGGTGGCGATTGCCCGAGCTCTGGCGATGGAGCCTTTCGGCCTGCTGTGTGACGAGATCACGAGCGCCCTCGACCCAGAATTGAAGGCCGAGGTGCTCGCCGTCCTCGAAGATCTGCGCCGCGACGGGATGACGCTCATCCTCGTCACCCACGAGTTGGCCTTTGCCCAGCGGGTAGCCGATCGCGTGATCGTCCTTGCCGACGGGGAAATCATTGAAGATGGACCGCCTCATCAGGTCTTCGCCGCGCCGGAACATCCTCGCACTTCACGATTCCTGGAACAGGTAGCACTTTGATAGTCCATTGAGGTGAGTATGCCGCGGAATTCGACACGCGTCGTCCGGGTGGGCACCGTCGTCTTTGGAGGGGGACACCCAATCGTTGTCCAAAGCATGTGCGCCACAAAAACACAGGACGTGGCGGCCACCGCTGCCCAGGCTGAGCAGCTCCGCCAGGCGGGCGCCGGCATTGTTCGGATCGCTGTGGATAGCCATAAAGATGCGGACGCCCTGCGGGAAATTCGCGAGCGGACCGAAGCCAATCTGTCGGTGGATCTCCAGGAAAACTATCGTCTGGTTACGGAAGTTGCCCCGTTCGTCAACAAGGTTCGCTACAATCCGGGACATCTCTACCACCACCAACCCCAGGTGCCGTGGCAGGATAAGGTGCGGTTCATTGCAGAAGTGGCTGCCAGGTATGAGTGTGCACTGCGGGTGGGGGTTAATTGCGGTTCCGTCGATCCGGCCAAGCGGGACAAATTCCCACCCGAGGACAAGATATCGCCGATGCTGGAGTCTGCCTTCGAGCACTGCGAGCTGCTCGACCGCCTCGGTTTTACGCAGTACTGCGTATCCCTGAAGGATTCCGATCCCCGGCTGGTCGTGGAATTGAACCGGCGATTTGCAGCCGTTCGGCCGGACGTGCCCCTGCACCTGGGAGTCACCGAAGCAGGGATGCCGCCGGAGGGAATCCTCAAAACCCGGGCAGCGCTCGTGCCGCTCCTGGCCTCTGGAATCGGCGACACGATCCGTGTGTCTCTCACCCTCCCCAACGAAAGAAAACACGAAGAGGTCCTGGCAGGGCGGCAAATCGTGGAGGACGTGTTGGCAGGTCGGGTGACCGTGGAACCGTGGATCCCCGGCCGACTCAATATCGTCAGCTGCCCAAGCTGTTCCCGTGTGGAGAACGCTGCTTTTGTGGAGCTTGCCGAGAAAGTGCGGGAACTCACCGCCTACGCGGCAGATTACCCGATCACCATCGCCGTGATGGGTTGCCGGGTCAACGGGCCGGGCGAGACGGACGATGCTGATCTGGGACTGTGGTGCGGTCCGAGGTATGTCAACCTCAAACGGGGTCCGATCAGTCTGGGCAGCTTCACTTACGATGAAATCCTCCCCCGTCTGAAACAGGAACTGGATTCCCTCATCGCCGAGCGCGGGGGAGCATCCTCCGGCAGGGTAATGACACCAGCGGAGGGAGCTGATGCATCCCCACTTTTGTAAACACCGTGAAATGGGGCGTGCGAGGCGTCGGAGGGGCACGCTTGTCGTGCCCGGTGCCACTCGGCCGTGTGCTGTGACTGGCCCTGGTAGGGGCAATTCATGAATTGTCCCTACCGGAATCTGGTTTGGCCATGGTCCATGTGTTGTCCGGGCGATTCATGAATCGCCCCTTCCGGTTATCGTCGTTCCATCCGGAGCGACGCCAAGGTTGTGAAGGCTAAAGCCTTCACCAAAAAGCGGCGATGAATCGCCGCACTCCATATGGAGTGCGGGGCTTTAGCCCCGCTTTCGGCGCGGGACTTCAGTCCCCGCCGAAAGGCAATGGACCATCCAACGTCAAACGGCGGACGTGACAAGCACGTCCCTCCGAGAAATCGTTCGTAGGGACACGCCTGTCGTGCCCACGGCAAAACGCAGGACAAGTCTTGACCGCCTGCCGCACCAGGTCCGCCCCGTCGCGGGTCCCTTGCGGAAGCTTCCGCCCCACGTATGCCAGCATTTTCACGCGATGGGCTTGGGGCAATGCCTCCAACGACTTTTGGTCGGGCAAGCATTGATCAGGCAGCGAAGGGGTGGTCCTTCGCACCCATGCTTACAAACAGGGCGCTGTATTTTCGGTTACTTGGCCCGCTTTTTCCACTTCATACTGGACCCGCCGATGGACTCGCCGATGGCCCCAAAGATGGCCCCGCCGATGGCCCCAAAGATGGCCCCGACGATGGCCCCGGCGATGGCCCCGCCGATGCCATTGCTCATGGCCCCGCGGATGGCCCAAAAGATGGCCCCGACGATGGCCCCGGTGATGGCCGGGTCCATCTCCTCTTCGGTACGGTCCTTAGCCCGATGTAAGGCCCCTCCGGCCTTGTCGCCTTTGGGAGCAAAACCCGCAGGGGGAGATGCTGGACGAGCGGCGGGAGCAGAATGTCCCCATTCGCCCACCCCCACCCCTGGCTGTGCTACCACGGGCCGCAGGCCCGGAGGCGATGCCGAAAACGTGGCCTGGCTGGCACCCGCAGCAGGCCCCGTGGAAGGCACGCCCGCACCTGATCGGCCTTCGCCCCGTAGCGCCCTGTATAAGCTCCGCACCCAGGCCGCCGCGCCGTCCCGTGGCCGGTCTTCCGGCCGGGGAGCAAGCGCTTGCCGCACCAAGTCTGCCTCTTCCGGTAGGAGCCCGTCCAGCACGGGCCGGCCCGTCCGCTGCCGTTCGAAAATCTCCACGGGGTTCCTACCAAACGGTTCCTGCCCCGTCCGCAGCTTGATGTACGTTGCCGCCAGGGAGTAAAGGTCCACGCTTCGCGTCAGCCGGTGCTCCTCCCAGGCCTCGGGCGGCAAATAACCGAACGTTCCGGAACCTGTGTGCGACGCCGTGCTGGCCCCCACCAATTTCGCCAACCCCAAATCTCCCAGCTTCACATGCCCGTGGAAAAGGAGCAGGTTCTGCGGCTTGATGTCGCGGTGATAAATCCCCTTCTCGTGAAGAAAGTCCAGGCCATCTGCCGCCTCATAAATCCACTTGATAAGTTGTTTGAGAGGAATGCCCGGTTGCCCGTCCTGGCGGTATCTTTCCAGCATGTCGAGGAGTGTTCCGTCGGTCGCAAGTTCCCACCGGGTGACCAAATATCCGGAGACCACCCAGTAGTCGAGAAGACTGACGATGTGGGGATGGCCCGTCAGGGCCCGGATGAGCTTGAGGTTTTGCAGCTCTTTTTGAACGGCAGGATTGGTATTGTCGATCGTCTGATGCGAAACCTTGATGGCGGAGCGAACTCCACTGTCAGATTCGGCGTCCCAAACCTCGCCGAATCCGCCCACTCCCAGCCGCCTAACAAGCCGGAGCTTCTGCTCATTTTCTAAAAATGCCCGTACAACGTCGTCCATTTTAGACCCCTTCCGGCCACAACAAAACAACACCGCTAATCAGGGATGCTTTTCCCCATTGTAATTGCCCAGCAGGCGCCGCAAACAGTTCGCCATTTTAAACGGCCCGAAGAAACAAGCCCGTCTGGACGTTCGAGTTCCGGTTGGTGGAGAAAAAGTGGTTATATCTCTGGGGAGGGGGCCCGGATGGGCACGCTTGTCGTGCCCGGGGAGTGGGAATGGATTATCCAACATCGAATAAGCGGACGTGACAAGCACGTCCCTCCGAGAAAAAACGGACCTGACAGGCGGGTCCCTCCGAGAAATCGTTCGGAGGGGCACGCCTGTCGTGCCCGGTGAAAGGGAATGAGTTGTCAACCGGTGTTCATCGGACCTGACAGGCAGGTCCCTCCGACGTTGTCCGGGCAATTCATGAATTGCCCCGACCGGTTATCGTCGTTCCATCCGGGCCGACGCCAAGGTTGTGAAGGCTAAAGCCTTCACTAAAAAGCGGCGATGAATCGCCGCACTCCATATGGAGTGCGGGGCTTTAGCCCCGCTTTCGGCGTGGGACTTCAGTCCCCGCGGAAAGACAATGGATGATCGAGCGCTGTATTACGGACGTGACAAGCACGTCCCTCCAAAAAAACGGACCTGACAAGCACGTCCCTCCGAAGGTCGGAGGGGCACGCTTGTCGTGCCCGCGCAACGAAATGGATTATCAACGCTCGAAAAAAACGGACCTGACAAGCGGGTCCCTCCAATTGTGCGGACCTCCATTGTGTGGATTGGAGGGTCGAATTCCACCGCGACCGGTTATCGTCGTTCCATCCGGACCGACGCCAAGGTTGTGAAGGCTAAAGCCTTCACGAAAAAGCGGCGATGAATCGCCGCACTCCATGGAGTGCGGGGCTTTAGCCCCGCTTTCGGCGCGGGACTTCAGTCCCCGCCGAAAGCGAATGGATGATCCAACGTCAAACGGCGGACCTGACAAGCACGTCCCTCCGGAAAAAGGTCGGAGGGGCACGCCTGTCGTGCCCGGTGCCACTCGGCCGTGTGCTGTGACTGGCCCTGGTAGGGGCAATTCATGAATTGCCCCTACCGGTAGACGCTGAGAAGCTTGTTATAAGCTAGGACACTCTGCGACTACTCAATCGCTCATGCAAGAGGATGGTGGTACGCGCGAAGCGAGCACTGTGGCTGCTGAAACACCAATCTGAGCCCATGTTTACCTGCCACTACCATCATTCTCACTGTGAAACACCGCTTCTTCCTGCCTAGCTGCCTCAAGGAATAACTTGATCCTTTCTCTGTGAGTCTTATTAGTTTGTCCAGTTTCAATTTGTTGGCATTCCGTCGCCAAGAGCGTTCGCAACGCAAACGGATCTCTTCACCGCCACGTGTGAGTGCAGTATCGAGTCAAACAGAAAAACCGCCTGAAACGATTGAGCGTCTCAGGCGGCTCCGCGCATGAACTCGATCGAGAGAGCGGTCAGTCTTCGAGATTGAATTGAAACTCGTTGACTTTGCCCTCTTCGATTTTGACTTTCAATGGTGTCGAGGACGGAAACCTGTACTTTTCGGGGAGAAGATGTTTCGTCGTCATGACGTCTTCCATGCCACCTTCCGGTTTAGGGACTTTCTCTCCTGTGGGTACCATTTCCGTCTTGGTGATCATAACCACATATTCACCGGGGACAGCACCAGGTTTCCCCTGCGCGGTCTGAAGCGTGAACTTCCCGGCGGCATCCGTCACCGCCATGGCGGCCACTCCCTGTCCTTGGGTGGTCGGGCTAAACATGACGTTGGCTCCTTCCACGGGTTGGCCCTTGTAGGTGACCACACCCATCGCCTGAGCAGTTTTCGGTCCACTTTGACCACACCCAGAGATCCAAACCGAAAACAACAATACAGACGAAAGAAAGCCCGCAAGCTGAACCTGTCTCATGTTCATAGATATCATCCTGCTTTCGAAAATCGACTTTGTTAGAATCGACGGAAACCTTTGACCCTAACCGCGCAAAAGATTACGTCAGAGCGACGCTGTGTCGTTGGCAGCACGTGTGCCAAGGGCACCCCATACACCGTAGATCGAAGGACCCGTGTATTGGTGTGGTTCATTGGGATTTGGCGCGGGCAGCGTTTTTGTTGGGTCTCCAGCGTCAATCGTCTCGCTGATGAAGCGAACTGAACCATCGACGAACGCCACATTCACCCCGCCCGGATGATAACTTGAGGCCGTAATGAGTGCTTCGCGCTCCGGACCACAGGACACCGTATTGGGTGGCAAGCGGGTGAAAAACACGCCATACCAGTTACGGGAATCAGCCCAGCGACGAGCTTTTGCCGAGGACGTACCACCGGAAATCGTGTTTTGGGCGGTTCGCAGAGTCAAACATACGGCTGGTGCCTGCCGAACCGGATTCACACTCGTCCCGATACCCGACTTAATGTTCACATCACCCGCCAGCGAGTCCGCGTTCCCTGCACAGGTTTCTGAGAGGAACACCGTATTACTGGTTCCGTCCGTCACGCCGGCCATATCGATCACAACCCAGTTGCCCGGCCCGAACAAGCCACGCGTTTCGCGCCATGTATCCCCCACTGGCGCATCGCCACGGTTTCCCACGTAATTACCACACCCCAAGACGTTGGTGCGCTGAGACGTATTCGCATTCGAATCCGATGGGCAGACGTAGGTCGCAATATAGGTCTCAAACGGATTAGGACGCCCATCGTACATGTCGTCCGGGGCCCACGGTAGCGGAATGTTGCAATTGCCATTGCCCGTGTTCCAAACATACGGGTTGGTCTCGGACGCCTGCTTGCAATAACCCGTGATCACATCATACAAAGCCCGCTGTTCGATATAGGGTAGCAGAGTCACACGGAACGAATACACATCCACACAATCGATGCGGGTGGTCGTTCCATACCTTGTGAACCCCTTCACCCACAAGGGGTCGTTTGTTCCGCAAGGCAACCGCTTGTAAACGTCGTGGAAGTTGTGCGCCGCTAGGGTAATCTGCTTCAAATTATTTGTGCACTGAGATCGCCTGGCAGCCTCCCGGGCAGCTTGTACCGCCGGCAGTAAGAGAGCAATTAAAATCCCGATAATCGCAATGACAACAAGTAATTCAACCAGTGTGAAAGCACGATGGCGCATGGCAAAACCCTCCACTACAGCAGGAAACCACAAAACCGCTTCTTCGTAACCACTCGGAAAACGCATGAACCGCCAATAGCTTAACCATTTACTATTGTGCTGTAATGGCCCCAACCAGTCAAGCAGTTTGTCGCTGGCCCCTGCCGGGGAGGGGTGTCTTGCCGCGCGTCGATGAGTGGGTTAGGATGGCAATTGCTCAAGAGAAAGCCTTTAACGGGCGATACAAAAGAACGGGAAAAAAGACTCGACCAGCGTGAGTTTTCGATGGATTGACGGTGGGCCGATACTTTGCCCGCAGGGAACCGTCGCCGACTTAAGTAACCCTGACCAGCGTGGACTCTGATCACCGCCGGGCCCCGGAATCAGAATGACGCAGGCCAGGGTTCACGGTGCCCACGTGAAGAAGCGGGCCCTCCTGTTCGCCATCGCCGCGCTGGCGAGTTTTTTTATTCGTGGGCCAGTGGCGCATACTGGGGTGCCGACAAAAACGCGCCGGGATGGTGATAGCCAGCCAACCGCACGGGACGTGGTCGTGGCACCAGGTCAGGGTTTTCGCCCGCTCGTCGCCGATCGGTTCTCCACTGTTTCCAACGATGCCAGATCGCGTGGGGGCCGAATAAAAACAGGCCGACGATCCTTGCCATTGTCCGGACGGCTTTGCTCTGCGATCCAAACCCCCGATAGAGCCAGACCATCCGCCGATAATCCTCTGGGCAGTCAAAATCGTCGGTTTCATCTTCAACATGCTGGAACGCTACGGCGGTCCTGCCAGCGGTTCGCAAATCCTCCAGCAATTCCCAAAGTTTGCCCCGCCCTCCACGTTCCGCCTTCTGGATAACACGCTCAAGACCCTGGAGTACAAAAGGGGCAGCGGAGGAAGTAAATTTCAGGGCAAAGATCTCACCGTAACGCTTGCCGGAAAGGAAACTGGCGCCAGTCCTGCCGAAAAAGATCAGGTCTCCCGAACACTCGAAAATCCCTCGCATAGCCTCCCTGGAGTAAAAAACATCCCCCAGCAGGACAATCGTACTTCGGCCCCAAAGATTCGCTGTGGCGGCTAAGGTTTCCACAATCCAGCGGCGTCGCGCCGGGCAAAACAGCCGGGTCGCCGGCTGCGCGAGCCTCTCGTCAGCAGTGACCACCACCGGTACACACTCGGTTAGCTCCTGCACCAGTTGCGTCGAACGTTGCAGAACGGGCACACCACCGAGGGGCGCCAGTTGCTTGGGAACGCCCAAATAGTTGTTCCACCGAACCCCATCACCCGCGCACAAAATGAGCACCACGTCAGAATGCGACCAGCAAGTTTCGGACACCATTATGATGCCTCGGAGTCCACTTATTGGTTACAACCCACCCTTTTCATACACCTTGATTCATCCCCATAAGCCCTCCGAGCGGCACAGCTTATTCATTTGATCGTCAGCCGAAATGGGCAATCCACATTTTTTCCAGGCTTATCTGATGCAACACGACCTCGGGTCCGCCGAGGCTCGGTGGGCCGATTCCTTCTTCATGCCGACCGATCCGTGCCCCTTCCACGTGGTATGATAAGGCGATAATCCGCTTGTTTTCCGCCAAGTCCGTTCGCGACAGCGAAAGTTCGACGGCAAACAGATTTTCGCCTCAGGTCCACCGAGTTGTTCAGGAGTTCATGGTTCTCGAACGGTTTAGTCTCACAAGCGCGTGCTCGTCACTGAGGGTGCTCCCGGTTCGCATTGGGGAGTGGCTCGTGGTTTTGGTGGCCTTCGCATGGCAGGGAGCGTGGCCGGTCCCCGATGTCAACGAACCGTACTACCTCGGGAAAGCCGTTCACTTCTGGAACCCTCAGTGGTGTCCGCGGGACGATTTCTTCGCTACTGGCGACGCGCACGAAGTGTTTTATCTCACGTTTGGCTGGTTGTCGCTTTTTCTTCCATTGCCAGTGCTGGCGTGGACCGGTCGCGTACTCACCTGGGCGTTACTTGCCGCCGGTTGGTGCTTTTTGGGTAGGTGCCTCGGAATCCGCGGCTGGACACTCGTATTAAGCGCGATCCTTTTTGCCGCCTTTCAGGAACGGATGGCCATGGCCGGAGAATGGGTCATCGGGGGCGTGGAGGCCAAGGGCTTTGCGTATGCCGTTGTTTTGTTCGGTTTGGGGATGCTCGCTGCTGGACAGTGGACGGCCAGTCTCATCCTGCTGGGGTTGGCTACTGCCTTCCATGTTCTGGTCGGTGGCTGGTCCCTTGTAGCGCTTTTCGTGGCATGGCTGATGAACGGCCGACAGCCGCACTGGAAAATGTTATTGCCTGCCGTGCTGATAGCGGGGGTTCTGGCACTGCCGGGTGTTATTCCTTCACTTGCCCTGACGTGGAACGTGCCGCCGGAGATTCTCCGCGAGGCCCATCGGATTTACACGTTCGAGCGTCTTGCCCATCACCTCGTGCCAGGATGTTTTCGCCCCGAGGACGCCACACGGTTTCTCATCCTTACTGGTCTTTATCTTGGCGCGTCCTTTCTGTGGCAAAGCACGGAAGCCTGGCAACGAATTCATCGGTTTGTTCTGGGAAGCCTGGTCATCGCTCTCTGCGGTTGGATGCTTGCATGGACTGTGACCATCTGGCCCGAGTTTGCAGCGGCAGTGCTCCGCTACTATTGGTTCCGACTTTCGGACGTCGCGGTTCCGCTGGGAGCGGCCCTGTGGATCGGCATGGTGGCCAGCAATCGGATTGCCGTGTCCCGACCTTTTCGAGCAGCTCTGGTCACGCTGGGAACTGTGGGATGTGTCTTCCATCTGAGCAGCTATGTGCCGGTCCGCACGCAGGCCACCCTGCCTCGAACGGAATGGACGGACATCATGTGGAGTACCTGGCAGAGTGGGCAAACCGCCATTATGTGGTCTATCTGGCAGGAGGACCCTATCGCTCGCCGGGAATTTCGGCAATGGCGGGAAGTCTGTCAGTGGATCTCTGCCAACACCCCCGCGGATGCCCGATTCCTCACCCCACTCACCAAGAGCACGTTCAAATGGTATGCCAATCGAAGCGAAGTGGTCACCTGGAAAGAAATTCCCCAAGACGCGTGGTCTATCGTCGCCTGGTGGGCCAAGCTCAAGGATATTTACCTCATCAACGATCCCATCCGCGGTGAGTGGTGGGCGCGAAACGCCACCGATTTGGGCGAGGCCAGATTGAGCGATCTGGCGCAGAAGTACCAGTTCGAGTACATTCTCACCCAGCGAACTCCGCCGTTGAACTTCGAGCCCGTGTTTTGCCGACCGGACAACGATTACGTGGTCTATCGCGTCGGGCCGACAAAAACCGAATGAGCCGGGGAATTAGCCCTCAAATCGCAATAGGCCGTAGTGTTTTTTGCCGGTGCGGAGCACAATCGTGGTCTCGCTCGCCAGATCGGACGGGGTGAGGCGTGCGTCAGGGTCAAGCACCCGCCGGTTATTCACATAGGCACCGCCCTGCTGAATGATGCGCCGGGCTTCACTTTTGCTCTTGGCGAGCCCAGCCAGACAGAGGGCTTCCACGAGCGGCAGGCCTTCCCCGTTGAGCCGTTCCCGGCTCACCGCATGACTGGGGACATCATGAAAAATTTCGCCCAGTTCCCGATCGGTCAGGCGATCAATTTCTCCACCGAAAAGAATGGCCGTCGCTCGCTCAGCGGCGGCCAGACCTTCTTCACCATGGACCAGCCGAGTCAATTCCTGAGCGAGCCGTCGCTGCCCGAGTCGTTTTTCCGGCTGTGCCAGATGCTCCGCAACCACCGCTTCGATTTCTTCGCGGGGAAGGTCGGTGAAATACTTGAGGCACTTTTCCACCACGTCGTCTTCGAGATTGATCCAGTACTGATAGAACTGATAGGGTGACGTTTTGCGCGGGTCCAGCCAGAGGGCCCCACTCTCTGTCTTTCCCATCTTGGTTCCGTCACTCTTGGTGAGCAGCGGGCACGTCAGCCCGTAGAGCTGCACGCCAAGCAGGCGTCGGGCCAGATCGATCCCCGCGGTGATATTTCCCCACTGGTCGCTCCCGCCGACCTGGATTTCGCACCCGTAATTCTGATAGAGATACACAAAGTCGTACGCCTGGAGCAGCATGTAGCTGAACTCGGTGTAACTGAGGCCGGAGTCACTCCTCTCGAGCCGGGCTTTGACCGAATCTTTGGTGAGCATCACATTGACTGGAACGTGCTTTCCCACCTCGCGGAGAAAATCGAGGAAGCTGAACCGCGACATCCAATCGTAGTTGTTGAGAAGGAGCGCCCCGTTCGGCTGGCGATCAAAATCGAGGAACCGCCGGAGTTGCTGGGCCACCGCTTCCACATTGTGGCGGAGTTCGTCGAGGGCCAGAAGTTTGCGTTCCTCCGACTTGCCGCTGGGATCGCCAATCATTCCCGTGGCTCCGCCGACCAGGGCAATCGGACGATGGCCCGCCTGCTGAAATCGCCGCAAGACCATGATCGCCATGAGATGGCCCACATGGAGGCTATCGGCAGTGGGATCGAAGCCCGCATAGACGGTGCGCGGTCGCTCGGCGAGCAATTTGGGGAGCGTCTCCTCGTCGGTGCATTGGTGAATGAGCCCGCGCCAGCGGAGTTCTTCGTATACGTTCCCGGCCAGCATCAAGAAAGACCTTTTCCTCTGCTGATTTCCAAAAGATTGTCCGTATTTCCTCACGCCAGACAGGGAACCGGAAATTCATCGCGGCATTTCGGCGCTGGTCCCGCAGGCAGCCGGCAGATAGGCCAGGCGAACGTAATCCGCCACCATGCGGTGCGAACTGAACCGCCATGCCAGTGAACTGATGGAATTCATCATGCGGAGGACCCAGCGGCGTGGCAAGCCATCGGCGTCCTGATCGTAGAACTCGGGGATCACCTGGGTTTCCAGCACATGGTAGAAGCTTTCCGCATCCCGCGCGTCCTGGACATGTTCGGAGCGATGCGTCGCCCCATGCCCAATGGCAAAGCCGTTTGAGCCGTCGTAGGCCTCTGCCCACCACCCGTCCAGCACCGAGAAATGGAGAGCGCCATTGAGGACGGCTTTCTGGCCGCTTGTCCCGCTGGCCTCCAGCGGTCGTCGCGGGGTGTTGAGCCACACATCCACCCCCTGAATCATGTGGCGGCACACGTTGATGTCGTAATCCTCAATGAAGACAATCCGCTTGGCAAAGCGGGGATCATGCCGCAAATTGGCAATGGCCTTGATAAACTCCTTGCCCGCCGTATCCCGTGGATGCGCTTTCCCGCTGAAGATAAACTGGACCGGCCGCTGCGGGTCATTGACAATTCGCGCAAGCCGATCGATATCGTGCAAAATGAGCGGCGCACGCTTGTAGGTCGCAAAACGTCGTGCGAAACCAATGGTGAGGATATTCGGGTCAAGGATCGTTCGGGCAGCCTCGATCACCTCGTCCGGTTCATTGCGGCGACGGCACTGTCGGCTCACCCGACGTCGAACGAATGCCAGCAACTGGTTCTTCAGCGTGAGGTGCGTTTCCCACAGTTCGCCGGGATCCACATTGTAAATGGCCTGCCAGACTTCAGGTTCCCCCATCCGTTCGAACCACCGATCGGGGAAGTAACGGTCATAGAGGAGCTTCATCTGCCAGGCCAGCCAACTGGGGATATGGACACCATTGGTAATATGGCCTATCGGCACCTCGTCTTCCACGCGCCACGAAAACAGAGAGGACCACATCTGACGCGTTACCCGCCCGTGAAGGGCGCTCACCGCGTTGGCCTTTCGCGAGCATTTAAGGGCCAGCACCGTCATGCAGAATGGTTCGTCCATCCGCGAGGGCTCCACGCGTCCCAGCCCCATCAGCGTCTCGTGCGAGATCCCGAGGGCGTCGCGCAGTGGTCCGAGGTGTTCCTCGACAAGTCCCGCGTCAAAGCGGTCATGTCCCGCAGGAACCGGCGTATGGGTGGTGAAAACAGTGCACTGGCGAACCTCGCGGAAGGCTTCGTCAAAGCTGAGGCCGTCGTCCATCATCTTTTCCCGAATGACCTCCAGGACGGCGAAGGCACTGTGACCCTCGTTGAGATGATAGACACCCGGCTTGATCCCCAAAGCCCGCAGGACCCGCACGCCGCCCACACCCGCCACCAACTCCTGCCGAATCCGCGTGCGGTTATCACCGCCATAGAGGCGGCTGGTCAATTCGCGGTCCTCGGGGCTGTTCCCCTCCACATCGGTATCCAGCAGGTAAATGTTGACCCGCCCCACGCGCATCTGCCACACTTTGGCCATCAGACGCGAAGTCCGGGTTTCCAGTGTGATGATGATGGGTTTGCCCTGTGCGTCCGTCACCAGGTCGAGGGGCAACTTACTGACATCCACGTCGATGTACTCTTCCTCCTGCCAGCCATCGACCGTCAAATGCTGCTTGAAGTACCCCTGATCGTAAAACAACCCGATGGCCACCAGGGGCACGCCCAGGTCACTCGCGCTCTTACAGTGATCACCCGAAAGAACCCCCAAACCCCCAGAATAGATGGGCACGGACTCGTGAACACCGTACTCCAGAGAGAAGTACGCCACCGGCTTCGAACCAAGGACCCCAGCGTTCGTACGTGCCCACAGGGGACGTTCCGAGAGGTACTCCTTGAGACGACGGTAGGCCTGGTTGATGCGGCTCTGCAGGGCTAGCTCGGCCACCCGCGCCTCCAACCGCTCCGGAGTCATTTCTGCCAGGAGGGCCACCGGATTGTGGTCCAACTGCCGCCAGCGAATGGGATCAAGATCGCGAAAGAGGTTGATCACGTCCAGTTGCCAGGTCCACCAGAGATTCCTGGCAAGGGTGACACATTTGTCGTACATCGTTTGGGCGGACATGCTGAGCTCCACTGCCGGACGAATGCTGTGGTTGGTGGAGAGTTCTGCAATTCCCATCAAGATCCACTCCCATTCCGTGTATTGATCAACGGCCGGCACACAGCCGAAACCGCTCCTTGGCCGTTTCCAACGGATACGCCCTTACCGGCTCAGGACCTGCTCACATCCAGCGATCCCGGAAATTGCGATTCGCCCACCTTTTTGCGGTTCGTTAGCCCCATGACCAGTCGCCGCCGGGTAATTCGGGCGAGATTTCCCCCACCTGACAGCTCGGCTTGCAGGCAAAACCTTGTCTCCTCTCCATCAGGGAACGACTTGGCATCCAGGTTCGCGACGATTGGACGGTCGCTGAAAATTCCGATTATACCACCTGTGCAAAAGGCGATTGGAGAGCAGCCATCCCCTCCGGAAGTCGGGAACCGAGTAACCCAACACCGATCCCGGCCCCGAACCGTGTCGCTTCGGGCTTTCCGACTGAATCGGCACAACCGTTCTTCGTCTCCCAACCTTTTTGCCAACGCCAGAAAGATAGGCAAAATAGGCACACAAAATAAACCCGATCGATCAAGTAATATCGTCGCTCCGGTCCATCAACACACGACGGAGCGCCTTTTTTGGACTCTGGCGGGATAAAATTAACGGTGAGGTTTAACCGAGACGTTTTGCCTGCCGGACAGTCATTCGCATGGAGTCTCCCGAATGTTTTTTCTCTGGTTGCTTGGATTGTTTCTGATCTTCCCGTTTGTGGAGCTGGCGATCCTGCTGTGGATGGCCGCCCACATTGGCTGGTTGCCAACCCTGGCCCTGGTCGTCGTCACGGCGATCATCGGGGCGGCCGAGGTTCGCCGGGAAGGACTCCGCGTTTGGTTTCGCTTCAACGAACAGCTCGCCCGAGGTGAACTTCCCACCGACGCCATGTTCGACGGCCTTCTCGTACTTGTGGCAGGAGTCCTCCTGCTAACCCCGGGATTGATCACCGATGTGATCGGCTTTGCCCTGCTCTTTCCCCCAACGAGGCATTTCATCAAGGCAGCACTCCGGAGGTACCTTGCGCGACGCTTCGTGTTCACCACGGTTGGGGCACCTCGTGCCGGATCAGCCTGGTGGTTTTACTCAAGCGACTCGGCTGTGCCGCCGGAGCCGCCGTTTGAGGACAACGTCATCGATGTGGAGTTCCGCAGGGTCCGTTGAGGGGTGTGAATTCTCTCCCGCGGCTGGAGATAAAAATCCTGTTTGCTGCCCACAACTTTCATCAATAAGGTGCTCGACCAATGACAAGTGTGCTGGAAACCGCTCAGAGTGAAACCTATCCGTTCGAGGCCTACAAGAAACTCTCCCCGGACGAGCTGAGAGAACGGATTCTGGCCGTCAAACGGGAGATGGGTCCGCGATTGCTTATCCTTGGCCACCATTATCAGCGGGATGAGGTGATCGAGCTTTCCGACCTTCAGGGAGACAGCTATCGCCTGAGTGCCCTGGCGGCCGAGAACGAAGCCTGCCGTGCCATCATCTTCTGCGGCGTCCATTTCATGGCGGAGACTGCGGACATCCTTGCCAATCAGCCGGAAAAAGTGGCCCAGCGCGGCGAACGCATTCCCGTCATTCTGCCGGACATGAAAGCAGGCTGCTCCATGGCCGACATGGCGGAGATCGACCAGGTGGAGGAGTGCTGGCAGCAGTTAAGCCAGGTCATCGACATTTCCGAGGTAATTCCCGTTACCTACGTCAATTCGTCCGCCAAACTCAAGGCATTTTGCGGACGGCACGGGGGCACCGTGTGCACCTCCGCCAATGCGGATGTGGCCCTCCAGTGGGCGCTCTCCCGGGGACGACGCGTGCTCTTCTTTCCGGACCAGCACCTCGGCAGAAATACCGCCCTGAAAATGGGCATCCCGTTGGAAGCGATGCCAGTATGGGATCCCTATGCCCGAGAATTGGGTGGCAATTCCCGGGAAGCCATCGAAAAGTCCACGGTCATCCTCTGGAAAGGCTACTGTAGCGTCCATCAGATTTTCCGCCCGGAGCACGTCGATTATTTCCGCGCCAACTATCCCGGCATCAAAATCCTCGTGCACCCCGAGTGCATGAAGGAGGTCGTTGAAAAAGCCGACGTCGTGGGATCGACGGGCAAGATCATTCGGGCGGTGGAGGAGGCCCCTCCCGGCACCAAATGGGCGATCGGTACTGAACTTCACCTTGTCAATCGTCTGAAGAAGAAGCATCCTGAACAGGAAATCTACTTCCTCGCCCCGGTCGTGTGCATGTGCTCCACGATGTACCGCATCGACCTGCCCCATCTTTGCTGGGCCGCGGAAAACCTGGCGGCCGGCACGCCGGTCAACGTCATTCGCGTTGATGACGCCACGGCGAAAGATGCCCTGGTGGCCCTGGAACGTATGCTGGAGCTCAAAGGCCGGTGACCGGAAGAACTGCTCGGGTCCGCGGGTTTTTACACGCTGGCGGCGGTTGGTGGTTGCGGGATTGCAGGTTCTCCCGAACCACGCGACCCGTTGCAATTTTCCGATGTCTCGACTAGCTTCAATGAAAGAACACTCAGCCTGGTTTGGCCTGTCGCTGGCGGGATGTCCGGTCAGCCGACAGATTGTTGCTCAGAACCCCCGCATGAGAAATATCCCATCCCATCAAATTGAAGGCCAATCATGGGCGAACGAGCGCGCACCCTGACGCAAGCCCCCGCCGTGCAGCGTAGTCCCGGCTTTCTGGATGAGGAAGGCCGGTGGGTGACTTTGAAGGATCCCTGGATCGCAGCGTTTCTGGCGTGGTTGCTGCCAGGACTTGGCCACTGGTATCAGGGCCGCCAGGCCAAAGCCATCCTGTTTTTCGTGTGCATCATGGGCCTGTTCATCTATGGCTGCTATCTGGGGGGGAACCGCGAGCTCGGATATGCGCGAGTGGTGTACGCGTCGTTTCGGCCGGGAGACATGCGGCTATACTACCTCTGCCAGATCGGTGTGGGACTGCCGGCCATGCCGGCCCTGATCCAGGCTGCCCGGGTACGTCAGAACAAGCCGCCCTTATGGAATAACTTCATGGCACCTCCCCGACTGGGAACGGATGACGGTAATCCGCCCACGCTGTCGCGGATCTGTTACGAGTTGCACGCCTACTTCGATCTGGGAAGCCTGTACACGGCAATCGCCGGATTGCTCAATATTTTGGTGATATTCGATGCATTTGGCGGGCCGCTGTTCCCGGAACCTTCCGCCCGCAAAGACCAGGAGGCCGCCCAGGACTCTCCCAGCGCCGCGGCCCCTGCCAATGCCGGAGAAATGGCCAATTCGAAGTGACTGCGAACAGCGGTGGACTTTTTACACACCAACGCAGGAATCGATTGCGTTATGACCGTCAATTACATGTGGTATCTCGTACCGCTCCTCATCGCCGTGAGTCTGGTTTATGCCGGCACCCGGCAAGAGGCGATGCCGGCCGTCTTGCGGCATGGGGTCAAGACCCTCGTCTGGATCGTCGTCTTCATGGGCATCATCGCGGCAATTCTCCAGCTCTTGGACGCGTTCACCTGATTGATCAAGCTGTGTGGAGCGTCAACTGTTTACCCAAAGTAGCAAGCGTCAGGACGGGCACGATAAGACGGTATCGCCCAGGCTTCTTTTTAGCCCATCGCCGCCCTCTCCGCCAAGAATAACCAAGAACGGCGAGTTGATTTCCAATATTTTTCGCTCGCATCGGGGCAGCGGCACCGCGACCGCCTCAGATTTGATACGCCCCTGTCACGGACCGGCGGACTCTCTGACGGAAAATTGGTTGCTCTTTTTCCGCGGTTTTCCGCGCCCACAGCGTTCGGAAAGGGCCAGTTTCACAATGACCGCCACCGCTTGAAGCCCTTCCCGCCAGGTGATCTTGGAGGCTCCCTCCCGCCGGTCCACAAACGTGATGGGCACTTCACAGAAGACGGCCCCAATCTTCCGCATGCGGTAAAGGATTTCCTCAAAAAATGCATAGCCCGACGAACAGAACTCACTGAAGTCCAATCGGGCGAGTGTCGCCGCTCGGTAGCACCGGAAGTTGCCACTGCAATCCCGGACGGGCAAGCCGAGCATCAGTCGCGCAAACCAGTTGATCGCGCGACTCATCAGATGCCGTCGCAGGGGCCAGCCTTCAATCCGACCGCCAGGGACATAACGGGAACCGATCGCCACATCCACCTTTGGCCCATTGGCCGGTTCCATGGCGGCAAGCAGATCGGGGAGCCTCTCCGGCGGATGGCTGAAATCGGCATCCATGGTGAGCACGTAGCGATACCCCTGGGCAATACCTTCGCGAAGGCCCGCGATGATCGCCGAACCGAGACCCTGCTTCCCGGGTCGATGAAGACACCGCAAGCGCGGATCCCCGCGGGAATATTCCTCGCACCACTCACCTGTGCCATCGGGTGAATTATCGTCCACCACAAGCACATCCACGGTTGGCACGGTGGTGAAAATGGCCTCCAAAAGCGGGGGCAGAGTTTCCCGCTCGTTATAGGTCGCGATGACGATAAGGCACTCGCCCTGATCCACCATGTGTAGCGGTCAACATCACATCATTGGTGTTGCCGAAATGGCCGACAGACTCTTCGTCCGGATGCCACGTCCCTCGAGGGGGACAGGCACGCGGCTTTTGACTCATTGTGAAGACAGCTCGAGCAACCAGCAACACCGGCTCATCGGAGGGACCTCCGTGTCAGGTCCGTTTCTCCACGCTGGATACTCCGTCTCCCGTCACCGGGCAGGACAGGCGAGGCCGGTGGCAGAGACTCGCTTGGGCTCAGCAATTCAGAACCAGAAGACCGTTCAGGAAACGGTTCGCTCCCTCTTTGCCTGGCCGTGGGGAGCGTCATTCGGACACGTGCTGCGACACGGGCGACAGAGGTGATGCCGCAGGACCGCTCATTTCCAAAAGCTTCCCTTCCATGGTGGCGAGCTTCATGGATCGCTGTGGTCCGCGGAGCGTGGGGCTGGCCCGTCGGGCATGATCGATCCACCTCCCTGGGGCAATGCCGATGAGGACCGTCATAATCAAACACAGGGCAACGGCGAGCATGGCCGGCATGGCATCCTGCCGAAGTTGGACCGCCTGCCTTTCCTGGCCCGCCGTTTCGCCACGAGCCGTGACAAAGAACATTGCTCCCACAACCCGGAGATAATACGCGGCGGCGATGGCCGCATTGACGGCCCCCACCACGGCGAGGAAGACGAGGCGCGACCTCGCGGGCCCACCACCGGGAACTCCCCCCACATCCAGCGCGCTGAAGAACACGGCGAGTTTCCCCCAAAAACCAGCCAACGGTGGAATCCCCGCCAGGCTCAGCATGAAGATCGCCAGCGACCAGGCCAGCAATCGCAAATCCATGTGAGGTGCATAAGCCAGCCCGCGGAGGTCGTCAAGGGTTTCGACTGGCTGATCGCCAAGTCGCAGCATGCCGAGCACGGCGAATGCGCCCAGTGTCGCCAGAAGATACACGATGAGATAGAAAAGCAACGCCGCTGCCCCATCCCAGGGATGTCCCTGGGGAGTGGCGTACGTCATCGCCACGGTGAGACCGATGAGCATGTATCCCGCATGGGCAATTGAAGAATAGGCGAGAAGTCGCCGCAAATGCGTCTGCCACAGGGCGAGGACGTTTCCCAGCGTCATGGTGAGCACGGAAAGCGCCAACACCACCTGCCATGCGCGATCCGGTCCTCCGAACATTCCCTCCAGCAGCAGCCGCACCAGCACCAGCATGCCCGCCGCCTTGGGGAGGGCCGACAGCAAGGCCGCGTTGCGGTGAGAAGTCCCCTGATACACATCGGGAGCATAGAAGTGAAACGGTACGGCGGCGATCTTGAAGCCAATTCCCGTCAGGACCAGCACTACCGGAATGGCCCCGATCACACCTGCAAACACGCCCTGCGCCCCCGCCTGCATCAGCCCCTTCAGCGATAGCGTGCCGGCCAGGCCGTACACAAAGCTCAGCCCATACAGGAACACGGCCGAGGAAAGCACGCTGAGGTAAAAGTACTTGGTAGCCGCCTCCCGATAATTTGGCCCTTCCTTATCGACATAGAGAAGGATGTACGAGGCGACGGAGATGAGCTCCAATCCGACAAACAGAAGTACCAGATCTTCCGCCCGAGCAACCAGCGCCAGACCGACAATCCCCAGGAGCAGACTCCCCAATCGCTCGCCTTCGTGTTCGCCTTCCTGTCCGGTAGAGCTGGCCGTTAGCACGAGGATCAGCCCCACGGAAAAGGCCAGCCCTCGGCCGAACACAGCCAGCATGTCTTTGCTGGAGACGAGAAATCCCTGCTGGAGATAAAACAGCGTGACACCGGCCACCATCCCGACGAGGGACAGCGCGTAGAACCAACTCCGCCGCACCTGGAAAGGCGCAAGAACCAGGCACAAAACGGCCACAATCGTGAGTACGATTTCAGGTAGCCAGTCAGTCATCATGGTTGGTCGGGCGATTAAATGTCACGTGTTCTGTGTACACGGCATCAGCGAGTTGCTCTTCACTTCCAGCAATCGGCGTCAGTTGGCCGGTCAGCACGTCCCCACCAAGCAATTGGCGTGGTCCAGGAATAACCGCTCCGTCCGCGATCTGGGCAGGCGCGGGTGCCGCAAGGGACTTCTGGACCGACTTCAAGGCGGGGGTCATCCGACTCAGGAAAAACTGCGGCTGAATGCCGATCCAGACAATGAATACAACCAGTGGCGCAAGAGCCAGCACTTCCCGCAGGGATAAATCCCGGACACCGTGCTGCCCTGCCGAGACGGAATAGGTGTGCCATTCCTCGCGGGGCTCCGACTGTTCAGCCGTCGCGCCATCGCGGGCAGCCACACTCTCCGAGGGGGGCTCGCGAAGTGCCCCGAAGAACACACGTCCCACCAGCGTCAACATATACCACGCGCCGAGCACCACCCCCAAAGTGCCCGCCACAGCGAACGCCCATTCCCACCCTCCGACGTGCCACGCCCGCTGGAACATCCCCACTAAAACCAGAAATTCTCCGGCAAACCCGTTCAGACCCGGCAGGCCGATACTGGAAAACGTGAGCACGAACATGAAAAACGCCAGGACGGGGAGCTTCAGGGCAAGGCCGCCAAAAGATTCGATCTTCCGTGTGTGATATCGTTCATAGATCATCCCCACCACGGCAAAGAGCCCACCGGTGGCCAGTCCATGGTTGATCATCTGCAAAAGCCCTCCGTGCAGCCCGAGGGCATTGAGCGTGAAAACTCCCAGCATGCAGAACCCGAGATGGCTCACGCTGGAATAGGCGATCAGGCGTTTGATGTCCCGCTGGGCAAAGGCCGTCAGGGCCCCGTAAATGATCCCGATCGCGGAAAGGACAAGAATCCAGGGGGCTACCTGCGCTGTCGCATCGGGCACCATCGGGAGGACAAAACGGAGGAATCCGTACCCACCAACTTTCAGGAGAATGCCGGCCAGGAGCACGCTTCCCGCGGTGGGGGCTTCCACGTGTGCCAGCGGCAACCACGTGTGAAGCGGTACCAGCGGTACTTTCACGGCGAATCCCGCGAACAGCGCCCAGAACACCCAAAGCTGGAAAGCTAGCGGTAGTTGCCCCCGTTCACGCAGTTCCGCCAGCCGTTGCGTCAACTCCGGAATGGAGAATGTCACCACTCCCGAACCGCTCGCGTAGGCATTCCAAATCACCAGGGCCAGCAATCCTAAAAACGTCAGCACACTGCCGGCAAGCGTGAACAGGAAGAACTTCATCGCCGCATAACGGCGCTCCTCGTGCCCCCAAATCCCGATCAGGAAAAAAAGGGGAATCAGTGTCGCTTCAAAAAACAGATAAAAGAGGAGCACATCGCGGGCCACAAAGACTCCCAACATTCCGGTGTAAAGCAGAAGCAGAAGGCGATAAAACGCGGGAGCGCTGTCTTTCACCGCTTCCCAGCTCACCAAAACACAGGTGATCATGAGAAGCGAGGTGAGACCGTACAGCCACACGCTCAGCCCGTCCAGCCCCACGGCAAAGCGTACCCCGAGCGTGGCCTCAGACCCATGCCACCAGGGCACCTCCAGCACGGCAAAAGTCGGCGCGCCCGCCGGATAGGAAAACACGAGATATCCGCTGAGCAAGCAGTTCACGAGCACGACCGTCAGGGCCACCAGTCGAGCCGACTCCCGCGTTTGACCGGCGAGGAGAACGCCCACCAGCGGAAGAAAAACGGTACTTGCCAGTAACGTGCCCATGCGTGTGTCCTACAGTTGATCAAAACTCATCAATCGTCGCGAAAAATCCTTGCCGATGACGTTTCAATTTTCGGGCGTTGTGTTTTCTTATTACGTCCCGTTCCTTTGAGTCCTGTTCCCGAACCGTCCTTTTCACAGCCGAGGCACTTACAGCACAAGCGCCGCCAGCAACACAAGCATGCCGAGGACCATTCCCAGGGCATACCACGGGACCAACCCGTTCTGGACACCACGTAACATGGCTCCCAGAAAGCGAGGAATAAGGCCCACAACGTCCACCAGCCAGTCAATCACAAACCGGTCAATCCAGGCAGCCACACCCGCCAGTCCGGCCAAAGGTCGGACCACGATCCATTGATAAATCTCATCAAAGAAAAATTTTCGGTAAGAAAGCGTGTACAGGCCAATGGCTCGGAAAAGGGCGACAATCCCATCGACCAAGGCACTGGGCCCGAAAACCACGCCGGCCGCCACGACCACACCGAGCGCCGCCAGTAGCAGGCTGATCCAGGGGATGGCTCCCGCGTGCGTTGCCGTGCCATGCCCGGCCAGCCGCGCGGCTGCATCCAGACTTACCGTCCCGCTGAGGAAATGCTCAACCCACCGCGTTGGTCCCACCAACGCTCCGGCAATGACCGAAGCCGCGGCCAGAATGCCCAGCGGAATCAGCATCACCGGTGGGGATTCGTGAACATGGCCGGCGCTCTCCGCGGGGACGCGTTCCTCGCCAAAGAATGTGCGGAAATACGCTCGGAACGTGTACACCGCGGTGAGAAACGCGGTCGCCATTGCCACGACCAGCAGCAGCTGATAGTAGCCACTGTGATGGGCCCGTCCGGCGAGAGCGACCAGAATCTCATCCTTGCTGAAGAATCCCGCCAGGGGAAAAATCCCCGCCAGGGCCAGACTGCCAATCAGGAAGGTAACGTGCGTCCACGGCAACCGGCGCCGCAGCCCGCCAATTTGATTCAGGTCGATGACACCTCCTGTTGCATGCATCACACTTCCTGCTCCAAGGAAGAGCAGGGCCTTGAAGAAAGCGTGCGTGAAGAGGTGGAACATGGCGGCTGCCGCTCCCACCAGCCCGCCCACGGAGAGCCCCAAAAACATGTAACCGAGCTGGCTGATCGTGGAGTACGCCAGAATCCGCTTCAGATCGGTTTGCGTGAGCGCTATGATGGCTGCCATGAGAGCCGTAAACGTAGCCACTCCACCGACAATCTCCAGAACATGTGGGGCGACCTGGAACAGCGGCATGCACCGGGCAACCATGTAAACGCCCGCCGTCACCATCGTGGCCGCGTGAATAAGAGCGCTCACCGGCGTGGGGCCTTCCATCGCGTCGGGCAACCACACATGAAGCGGAAACTGGGCACTCTTTCCACACGCCCCCGCAAACAGGAGCAGACAGGCGACGGTCGCCAGTCCCCCGTGAATGAGCCCCTTTTCCGGGTGGAGAAGTCGGGCAGTCCCCAGGATCCCCGCGGAAAACACCTCCTGCGTCTGCGGATCGATCGTGTCGTGGAAGTTGAGCGTCCCATACATCGACCACAGCAGGAAGATCCCCAGGGCAAAGCCGAAATCCCCCACACGGTTCACCAAAAAAGCTTTTTTGCCTGCCGCGGCTGCCTCCGGCTTTCTGTACCAGAATCCGATGAGCAGATAGCTGCACAGGCCCACCGCCTCCCAAAAAACATAAAGAAGGACAAAATTGCTCACGGAAACGAGCATGATCATGGAAAAGACAAACAGGCTGATGTACGTATAAAAGCGCCAGTAGCCAGGGTCCTCGTGCATGTATCCGATGGAATAAATCGCCACCAGCAGCGAAATGAACGTCACGGTCACGAGCATGAAGACCGTGAGCGAATCCACCCGCAGCGCCACCGGAATATGAAATCTCGCGAAATCCCACGTGCCATGGGGAACAGGTCGCTCGACGGATGCGCCACTGGGACTGATGTCCGCCCAACTCCACAGCTCGAAGACTCGCTCAAACGTCGGCACGTGCTCGCCAGAATGACTGCCGTGGACGGCCGGGGCCGATCGTAACAGCATCCCCAGAAGCGCCAGTGAGCCTACGAACGAAATCGCCGTGGCCGTTACGGTGGGGACATGACTGCTTTCTCGCAAAACGCGCGGTCCCAGCACAGCCGTCACGAGGGCGGCCACCAGCGGCATTCCTGCAACGAGGACAATCAAAAAGCTCATGGTCGTCAGACACTCGGTCGATATTCGAGGACTTCTTCCGGGATCACAGGAGCGCGTCCGACCCGCGGCAACTTGGGCCAACTGGGCGGTGGCGGGGACGGTATTTCCTCCTCTTCTGCTTCACGGGGAATTTCGCCCACGCCCTCCTCCCTCAGGTGCTGGACCCTCAACACGTCCAGGCCATATCGAGCACGGACGAGATTGAGAACCAGGGCCAGTGCCACGGCCGCCTCAGCCGCAGCCACCGCCATCACAAACAGGGCGAAAACCTGCCCCTGAAGTTGTCCGTGGAAACGGCCCCAACTAACAAAACTGAGCGACACGCCTTGGAGCATAAGCTCCACGGACAGAAACATGAGGATGAGGTTCCGGCGGCTGAGGAACCCCACCAGTCCCAACCCAAACAGGCAGGCACCAACCCACAATTGTTGAATTAAAAGGGCATTCTCAGACATCGCTGTCAAATTCCATATATTCCGTCTCTGTCGTCACGGCAGCCATTCCACCAGGCTGGGCATACCCGGTGCCTCCCAGCTTCTGAGATCGATCAAAGGTTCCAATGGCCGGGCAATGATCACAGTGGCCCCCATAAGTGCCAGCATCAGCAGGAGTCCTAACGCTTCCACAGCGAGGGCAAACGACCCAAAAAGTTCCTGGCCCAGCTCGACCGTCGCCGTCGGCACCAAACCCGACGCATGTTTCTCACCGCTCATGAGAGCCGGCGGAGCGGCCTCGTTTTGCGCGTCCTGCGGCCGCAAGGCCTCCAACGCACTCCCAGTCACCAGGCCGATCAGCACCACCCCGGCCAGCGACGCCATAAAAGGTTCCCAACTCCGGCGATTGAATCCCGCCTGACCGCGAGGTTCATCGAGCATGATCAAAAAGAGGAAGACCACCAGAATGGCCCCAACATAGACCACAATAAGGGCCATCGAGACAAATTCTGCCCCGTGATACAAAATCAGTCCCGCGGTACCCAGGACTGTCATCCCGAACCACAGGGCACTGTAGAGCGGGCGCAGCGAGGTGATCATGGCCACCGCCGACCCCAGCGTCACCAGCGTCATTCCCCAGAGAACGCCTCGGGCAAGAAAACCCCCAAACGAGGGAATCAGGCTGGCCATCATCACCAGTCCTGAAGCCACCAGGACCCAGCCCGGGGCTCGACGGCGAGCCGTCCCCCAGGGCAGGCCCCAGAACAGCCCAGCCAGGGTCAACAACATCCCCGCTACGAGAATGGTCGTACCCGAAACCATCGTATTTCCACCTTTCCGGGCAACGTTTGCCTGAAAGAATCTGTCCCTCGCTCGTCAGTCAGGTTTCTCCGGAAGCCGAGTCAGTCTTCTGGTCTTCGACCACGTCCTGCTCCCGCATCCAACGGGGAGGCTCAAGGTCTTTGGTTTGATCATACACGCTGAGAAGCTTTTCCTTGTCGAAGATCATCTCTTCCCGGCTCTTGCCGGATAGATCGTACAAACTTGTCAGTTCGATGGCATCCACGGGACACGCCTCTTCACACATCCCGCAGAATATGCACCGAAGCATATCGATGTTGAAAACGACGGGATATTTTTCGCGATCCGGCCAGGGGCTGGGCGCGGCCACAATGTCGATGCAATGGGCGGGACAGGCAGTCGCGCAGAGAAAACACGCGACGCATTTCACCCGACCCTGTTCGTCCCTGTTGAGACGGTGCACTCCACGGTAGATGATCGGATCAGGAAACTCGTGGCGCTCTTCGGGAAATTGCACCGTGATCTTGGGACTGAATAGATGGCGCAATGTGGTCGTCAGTCCTTCGATGAAGAGAGGCAAATAGGACCGCTCAGCCGGCGTCAGCGGCGGCTCGTCCACCCAGCGTATTTCAGAGCTATCGGGCTTCATGGGACTAACTCCCTTCACTCTTCATTGTCGAAGCTCGGCTGCCAGTCTTTTGCCGTGGGGCGAACTCCAGCCGGGATGGCCTGTTCCGACTGCCTTGCCAATCTCACCAGGTCTTGCCGCGGCCGGTTGTCATACGAGGGGGGGCTGAGCCGGGCCGTCACCATCCAGACCGCAATGAGGGCCGCCCAATTGATGGCCGCCAATACGGCAAGGGCCCGACCACCTTCCAGTCCCAGCGCTTCCTCGCCACCCGAATACCACCACACCAGGATCACCAGCGGCACCATTCCCCACGGAATGAGAACCTTCCACGCCAGCCGCATGAGCTGATCGAACCGGAACCGCGGCCAGCTCCAGCGCATCATCATGAAAAACCAAATCACCACGAGGACCTTCACCGTGAAGACGATAATGCGAAGCAGGGCCCCGCCGATCCCGGCCACGGGCTCCGTGCCCGTCAGACCCCAGAAGTGCCATCCACCCAAAAACAACAGGACAATGAGCACCGCGGCCGTTACCATATGGAGGAATTCCGAAACCAGATACGTCATCAGACGCATGCCGCTGTATTCAGTATGGAATCCACCGACGAGCTCCTGCTCGGTTTCGGGGAGGTCAAAGGGAAGCCGGGCCGCCTCCGCCGTCACAGCCACGAAAAACACCAGGAACGTCAGCGGATGCAGGACGATATTCCACACTCCCGTTTGGGCCTGCTGGAGCACCATCTGGTCAAGTTGAAGACTCCCCGCGTAAAGCGCAACGACCAGAAGCGTCAGACTGAGTGGGATCTCATAAGCAATAAGCTGGGCGGCGGCACGGAGTGCTCCGAACAGGCTGTACTTGTTTCGGCTGGCCCAGCCCCCTGCGATCACACCATAAACGGCCGCGCCATTGGCCGCAAAGAGGTACACCAGCGCCGCATCAAATTGGGGGACAATCGTCAGCTCAATGGGCCGCCATCCCGGAATGCCCAGATCCACCTGGCCCAAGGGCACCACGGCATAGACCGCTACCGCCGCCACGAAGGTAAGAATCGGCCCCAGATTGTAAACCACTCGGTCCACATGCCCGGGGACATATTCTTCCTTGAAGATCAATTTGACACCATCAGCAATCGGCTGTCCCAGGCCAAACAGGCGGATATTGGTGAGGGGAATCCCCACGCGGTTCGGCCCAATCCGGTCCTGAACCCACGCGGCAATCCACCGCTCCACAAGGACCAGGTAGGCCGCCGCGGTCATCAAAACCCCCAGTGCGAGGGCAATTTTGACGCATGTTTCGATGATCAATCCGACCATGTTCGAGCCTCAATCGGGCTGATCTATTGATCGTGTGCCCGGTCTGCCATTGATGTTGTTCCCAACGATTCGTGCATCACCACTCGCGGTGTTGAGCCTCCCGCTCACGAAATTGAAATCCATCCGCTAGGCCGTGCTGGCCTGCGTTTCCGCGGCACTCGGAGCCAACTGGTTGACGCGCAGATCCACACCCACGTCGGGTATCTCCCCGGCAGCCACCGAGAAGTACGGTAACTCCGCCGCCAGTTCCGCCAGAACCATTCGTGGCTGATAAACCCCTGTTCGACCGCTCAGCTCCCAGAAGACCATCCCCACACAGCGGCTGCCCAGGGGTGGTCGGACGGCTCGCTGCAACCACTGCAGCCGGTGATTGCGGTTCACGTACGATCCCTCATGCTCGGCGTAGGTCGCCATTCCCAGAAGGAGGTCCACTTTTCCACTGAGGGGGCTGGGAAACAGATCGGCCAGCGCCACCCAGTTTGCCTTCCTCACCGTCTCCGCCTGCGATTCATCCAGCCACGGCTTGATATAACCCGCCAGGATGATGACGCAATCAATCCGGCCCGCAGCGACTTCCTCCAGGAAGTCCGACCAACCGAGCACCCCATTTCCCAACCCGTAGGCAATCGCTTCCACCCCAAGCCGGTTTGGACATTTTTCGGCCGAGATCACAAATCCACCCGGGAATCGCTCATCTTCCCCTTCGCGCGGCACCGGCCCCAGAGCGATGACGCTGTCCGGATGCATGTTCCGCATCCATCGGGCAGCAAGATACGCCTCTTCATTGGTGAGAAACGGCGACAGACACATCGCCGGGCGAGCCGCCGTTCGCACCTTTTCCTCGATCTCCCGCAAAGCGTCAGTCCAGCCGATGGCCGCCTGCCCACCTGTCGTACGCCGCACCACCCCCCGAATCCGGCTTGGATGATGGATGAACGGATAACCGTACCGGCCGTCGTTGCAGATCCACCATTTGTTGACGAACATATTTTCCCGCGGCTTGATGCGGTGGACGCGATCCTGATTTTCCTCAATCCAAATGGAACATCCCGTGGCGCACAGACCGCACACACTCGCCTTGCGTCGGAGATACCAAACCCGCTGTTTGTAAAGGAAGTCTTTATCCGCGAGGGCCCCTACTGGACAGAGGTCCACCACGTTGCCCGAGAGTTTGTTGTGGAGAGGAACATCGGGGAGCACGTCAATTTCCTCGTGCGTCCCGCGGTTGACGATCATGAGCTCCGACGTTCCCGAAATCTCTCGCGTGAAGCGCACGCACCGGCTGCACATGATACAACGGTCCACGAACAGAAACAGATCCCCGATGTCTCGTTTGCGACTGGTGATCGGGCGAATATCCGCCCGGCGCTCACCCTGCCCGTACTGAAAATGATAATCCTGAAGCCGACACTCCCCGGCCTTGTCGCAGATCGGACAATCGATCGGATGACGCAGGAGCAGGTCTTCCTCCACCATCGCCCGTGCCCGCGCCACCTTCTCGGTGTTGGTGACAATCACCATCCCATCCCTGGCCAGGGTGTTGCAGGCGGGGACGAGCTTGGGCAGCATGACGATTTTCCCCGTCTGCGGATCGCGCGTGCCCATCTCAATCAAGCACATCCGGCAACTGGCGACGACCGATAAACCAGGGTGCCAGCAGTAATGGGGAATCTCCACGCCTGCGCGGGCCGCCACCTCGATGGCGTTCAGACGCTCCCCTGCTCTGATTTCGATCTCTTTTCCGTCAACGATCACCACTGGCATAGTTGACTTCCTTCCCCCTCATTTTCATGCATGGTGGGGTTCACCTGTTCGGCCATGCCCCCGCCGCTGGATTATCTACCCCGCTCACCTCCTTGCCTGGCTCATCGCTGACCGCCTGCTATCCCTGGAAGGACACGGGACTCGCTTTGTGCGAGGGAGAGCCGTTGTCCAGGGCGGGCACCGGCCGCCGGGTCTTGTAACCCGTGGGGTTTGTTCGTTTGATGTAATCTTCCAACTCCTCCCGAAACTTGCGAATCGCCGTCTTTATCGGCCACGCCGCGCCGTCCGCCAAACCGCAGATGGTTGTCCCCGGAATGATCCCGATGTTGTCCGCAATTTCCAAAAGGAGATCGAGATCCACCAGTCGCCCCCGCCCCGCTTTGATTCTCCTGACGATTTGCAGGGCCCAACTGGTCCCTTCGCGACACGGCGTGCACTGGCCGCAGCTTTCGTGAGCGAAGAACCGACAACTGTTATGGAGGAATTCAATCATCGGGTAGGTCTCATCCATGACGATGACCCCCCCCGTCCCCAGCCCCAGGCATCCCTTCTGAACTGGCCCCACAAAATCCATGGGCACGTCCAGCTCGTCCGCGGAAAGGACGCCCGTGCTCAGTCCTCCGGGCACAACCGCCTTGGCGCGGCGGCCCTTCCACACCCCACCGCCAAACTTTTCGATCAATTCACGACAGGAAATTCCCAGCGGTGCCTCGTAACACCCCGGCTTGTTGACATGTCCGCTGATACAGAACAGTTTCGGGCCAAAACTTCCCGGATCACGGGGATCGTCTGGTGATGGAGGCACACCGATGCTGCGGAACCAGTCGGCCCCGCGTTCGATGATGTGTTTCACGCAGGCAAGCGTCTCCACATTGTTGACCACGGTGGGTTTGCGAAAGAGCCCTTCGACCGCCGGGAAAGGAGGTTTACTGCGAGGCCACGCCCGCTTACCCTCAATGCTCTCGATAAGGCCAGTTTCTTCGCCGCAAATGTAGGCCCCTGCGCCCCGATGAATGTACACATCCAGCGAAAAACCCGAGCCGAGGATGTTCCTCCCCAAATAACCCGCCGCGTAGGCTTCATCGATGGCCGCCTGCAACCGCCGATAGGCCAGCGGGTATTCATAGCGGAGATAGATGTAAGCCGTTGTCGCGCGTGTCGCATACGCACTGAGGATCGTTCCCTCCAGTACCTGATGAGGATCCAACTCCATGAGGACACGGTTGCAGAACGTGCCGGGCTCACTTTCGTCCGCATTGACGCATAAATAGATCGGTCCCGGATGGTCCGCCGGAAGAAACGACCATTTCAGGCCTGTGGGAAAACCTGCTCCCCCACGACCCCGTAAACCGCTTCGTCGAACCTCGTCCACCACCTGAGTGGGTGAAAGTTCCCGGAGTGCCCGGCGCAGCGTTTGGTACCCTCCCGTGGCCTCGTAGCCGGCCAGGGTATGACTGTCAGGTCGCTGGATGTTCGCTAACAGCACCGGTTCAAAACTCTCCATGGCACTCTCTACGGGAAGTATTTAGGGCAATTGATCCAGGATTTCGTCCAGCTTCTCTCGGGTAACGCGGGCATGGATGGTCTCGTTGATCAGCACGGCCGGCGCCATCTCACACGCCCCAAGACACTCGGCCGCCTCGAGAGTGAACCGCCCGTCGGCCGTCGTGTCACCGGGCTCGATCTGCCATTTTTCTTGGAGATAGCCGAGCAGATCTTCTCCCCCGCAGATGGCGCAACTCAGCGATCGGCACACCCACACGCGATACTTGCCCAGCGGCTTGTGCTGCTTAAAAAATCCGTAAAACGTCAGGGTATCCTGAATTTCTGGGGCAGGAATTCCCAGCAGGGCAGCCAGCTCGCGTACCGCCTGGGGAGGTACGCAACCCAACTCCTGCTGAATGAGGTGAAGCGCCGGCAGCACGACCGCCCGCGGCGACGGATACCGCGGCAAATACGCACGAATCCTGTCGCGGAGACCCTCGCTCAGAATCTGACGCCCCGTCTCGCACGGGACCTCGGTCGGCGTCTGCTTGTCATTCACGGCTTGCTCCTCACCAAGCTCCTTCGCCGGTGGCATCATCGGAATGGTCCTTACCGGTCCAGCTCCGCGGCTATGATGTTCAAACTCCCCAGCACTGCCACCACGTCGCTCAAAGTATGCCCGCGTATCAAGTGAGGGAACAATGCAAAGTGAACAAAGGAAGGCGGTCGGCACCGTGCGCGGTAGGCATACGGAGAACCATCCCCCACGATGTAGAAGCCCAGTTCCCCGTTGGGGGACTCCGTGGCACAGTACACCTCTTCGCAGGGAACCTCGAATCCCCGATTACTCATGATCAATTCAAAGTGAGTGATGAGCCCCTCGATAGTGGACCTTACCTGCCATTTTTCCGGCAATGCGATGCGTTCGCTCACCCCCACATTGACTGGCCCCGGCGGCAGGTTCTCGATCGCCTGCTGAATGATTTTGAGGCTCTCCCGCATCTCCGCCATCCGCACCAGATACCGCGCGTAGCAATCGCCGGCCTGTGCACAGCAAATCTGAAAATCAAAATCTTTATAGGCCAGGTAAGGCTCATCCTTTCGCAGGTCGCGCGTTACTCCGCTCGCCCTGGCAACTGGACCGGTCACGCCCCGGTTGATCGCCTCCTCCTTGGTGAGAACGCCGATACCCTTGGTGCGGTCGATGAAGATGCGGTTTCGGGTCAGGAGCCGTTCCATGTCGTCCAAAGCCCGCGGAAACCGCTTGACGAATTCCCGAATCAGCTCGATGGCCTTGGGCGACGCATCATACATCAGTCCCCCTACCCGGGTATAGCTGTTGGTGAACCGGGCACCGCAGAGAGCCTCAAAAATGTCATAAATCATCTCTCGCGGATTGAAGGCGTACATGAAGAACGTGAAAGCCCCGGTATCCAACCCCACAGCCGCGTTGCACACGAGATGATCGGCGATCCTCGCCAGCTCGGCGACAATCACCCGCAGATACTGGCAGCGGGGAGGCACTTCAATCCCCAAAAGCTTCTCCACCGCCAGGTGCCAGGCCACGTTATTGGCCATCGGCGAAACGTAATTCATTCGGTCCGTGATCGTCACATACTGGTTGTAATTGAGATGCTCCGCCAGCTTTTCGAAGCCTGAATGGAGATATCCGATATCGCAGTCCGCATCGACCACCCGCTCTCCTTCCAGCTTGAGAATCAGCCGCAGCGTCGTGTGCGTGGCAGGATGCTGGGGACCGAAATTCATGGTCCACAGATATTCCTGCGCGTCGTCTTTGGGGATGTACGTGGTGCTCTTTTCCAGCGGCATGGTCAATTGGTCCTTTTACCCCAGATCCCGTGTGACGACCGGAATATTGTGGCGTTCGCCTCGACCCTGAAGCGGGTAATCCTTGCGGAGAGGATGGTCCTGAAAATCCTCCGGAAGCAGGATCCGCCGCAGATCGGGGTGACCTTCAAAGCGGATACCAAACATATCCCACACTTCCCGTTCCAGCCAGTTGGCTCCCTCCCACAAATCGGTGACCGTTGGTAGGGTCGGCTGGGGGTCGTTGACGAACGTCTTGATGATCATCCGCTCCGCTGTCTCGGGATGGCCCACGATGTACACCACACCAAACCGGTCTTTGGCGTTGGGATAGTACAGGTAGTCGACGCATGTGATGTCAATAATGAGGGCCAGCCCGACGTCTTCCTTCAAAAACTTCAGCACATCATGAACGATGCCGGCCGGAACCACTGCCCGGTGCTGCCCCCGGAACTCACTGATTTCTGCCTCCGGGAATCGCTCTTTTAATTTCTGGAGGGTTTCGGGACTTGCCATCCTCGCGATCCTTTCCGTGACACACCCTCATGTTGCGGAAGTTTCCGAGCCTGCCGGGCGATCGCTTGCCGGATCGTTACCGGAAGAGGCGAAAAGCGGCGGTCCGGCCACTACCAGCCGCGGATTCCTGGGGTCCTCCACGAGTGCCCGCGGCGGCTGCCGCCGACGGAAGGCCTCCCGTCCGCTCGCCGTCCCTTCTCGCTGGATTTTCTCCTGGAGATCGATGATGGCCTGGAGAAGTTGCTCCGGCCGCGGCGGACACCCCGGCACATACACATCCACGGGGATGAAACGGTCGATCCCCTGGACCACCGCATACGTGTCGAAGACCCCTCCCGTCGATGCGCAGGCACCCATGGAAATACACCATTTGGGCTCATGCATTTGCAGCCAGATTCGCTGCAGGACGGGCATCATCTTCATCACCACCCGGCCAGCCACGATCATCAAATCGCACTGCCGGGGACTGAACCGAAAGACCTCCGCCCCGAACCGTGCAATATCGTGGCGGCTGGCCCCCGTCGCCATCAACTCGATGCCGCAGCAGGCTGTGGCAAACGGCATCGGCCAGAGGCTGTTCTTGCGGCACCAGTTGACCAATGCGTCAAGCTTGGTGATGACCACATTATCGGGAAGATCGGTCATGGCTGACCTCCCTGGTTAACTCCAGTCAAAAGCCCGCCGACGCCAATCGTAAATGTAACCTAGCGTCAGCAGTGCGAAGAAAATCAAGCCACTTCCTACGACAGACGTCATGACGGCCATCAGGGAGAACCCGCTTTCCTCAGTTCCTCCCCTGCTGGACGGAGCAAACGTGGGAATTCCCCCAGAAGCGTCGGTGGCCACCGGGGCCGGTGCGCCAGACGCGGCAGGCCCCTGGGCCACGCTCACACGCCCTGATGCAACCCCAGGCTGTCCTCGTATGGCCAGTACCCACGGATAAAGAATGAGCAATTCCACATCGAACACCAGGAACACCACCGCCAAAACGTGATACCGCACATGAAAGCGGCGTGCTGTATCGTGAAACGGATCCACCCCGCTTTCATATGGCATTGCTTTAACGGGATTAGGTCGTTTCGGCCCGCACAAATGACCCAGCACGATCAGACCGACACTGAGGGCAATCAGAGCCAGCAAGAATAACGTGAAAGGAATCACTGCCGGATCAAATTCCATGGGGCCCTCGCAACGTTATGCCCGGTCAATGGTCTGTACTCAGAACGATCCCCACATAACCGTCCAGCGATCGTGTTGGCATCAGGTCATCGCCGAACACTGAAGCCAACCAATCAGCATCTCAGGCGGGACAATTCCCAAGCCGGCCGTCCGGCATCGCGCTCTCGGCTCGGGTGGCAGGACCAGGAGAGGCAGGCCCACCCGCGCAACGTCCATGTGCCACAGTGCAGACCACGCCAACTCAACCCTGGCACCCTTACTACGCAATACTAAGAGCGCAAGTTCAGTTACTGCGCCCTTCTTGCCCGCACCCGACTCCGAAGAGCTAGCAACTCAAGTCCCGCGGGAAATGGAACATCCTTCAAATGAAACAGTTATAATCTACGATCTTGGCATTCTAGAAATCGGCCTAAACCCCGTCAACACGTGGCAGCCATCCCACGCCAGGGCGGAACCGTCACAACCAGCGCACCTGAAATAAGTTGCGTAAACCTAACTGAGACCCCCGCCTTCCCTGTCAGCCTTTTCCCAATGGCTGGATTTTCGCTTCCCGACGAGGTGACGCTCGCAACCGGCCATTTATCGCGGATGGAGCATGTTTTTCGGGTCCAGGGCCTCTTCGAGCTGCTCGGGCGGCAGAACATTTTGTTCCAAACACACCTGCCGCACCGTCTTGCCTGTGCGAAATGCCTCCTTGGCAATGGCCGCCGCCCGCTGGTACCCGATGTACGGATTGAGGCTCGTCACCAGAGCCAGGCTCTTTTCCACGGCCGCCTCACACGCCTGGCGATTGGCTTCCATTCCGCGGAGGACCTTCTCCGTGAAGACCCTCAGGCCACGCGAAAGTAACCGGATCGACTCCAGCACGGTTGCACCCATCACCGGCATCATGATGTTGAGCTGAAACTGCCCCCCAGAAGCCCCCGCAAACGTGATCGTTGCGTCGTTCCCTATCACCCGGGCGGCCACCTGCATGAGGCTTTCGCACAGCACCGGATTGACCTTGCCCGGCATGATCGAGCTTCCCGGCTGAAGGTCCGGCAAAATCACCTCGTAGAAGCCGCATCGCGGTCCCGAGCCAAGCCAGCGGAGATTGTTGGCGACATTGAACACGCTGACGGCCACCGTGCGCAACAGGCCGTGACATTCCACCAGCCCATCACGCTGCGCGTTGGCCTCGAAATGATTTGCGGCCTCACCGAAGGGGACCCCCAGTTCCTGGGCAAGGATTTCAGCGACACGCTTGCCGAACTCGGGATGGGTATTGATCCCCGTACCCACAGCCGTTCCACCGGCCGGCAGTTCCATCACCGCTTGGAGGGCACGCTCGGCGCGCTCGACACCCAACTCCAGCATCCGCGCCAGCCCACTCATCTCCTGTCCAAGCGTCAATGGGGTGGCGTCCGCCAGATGGGTCCGCCCGATCTTGATGATATCGGCCCAGGCCTTTGCTTTTTCCTGCAGCACTTCCACCGCTTCGCGAAGAGCGGGAATCAATTGGTCGCGGATCGCCAGTGCCACCGCCACGTGAATCGCCGTGGGAAACATATCATTGGTGCTTTGGCCCATGTTCACGTGGTCGTTGGGATGGATCGGCTTCTCCGCCTGGAAGCGATCGCCGCCGGACAGTTCAATCGCCCGGTTGGCAATCACTTCATTCGCGTTCATGTTGCTGGATGTGCCGGAGCCGGTCTGGTACACGTCCACGGGAAACTGGTCATCGAACTTCCCTTCCGCGACTTCCCGACAGGCCTGGAAAAGGGCCTCCACCTGCGACGGCGTCAGTGCTCGGGGACCGGTGGTCAGACGTCCAAGCTCCGCGTTGGCCCGAGCGGCCGCCCATTTCACCCATCCCAGGGCGTGAATGAGTTCGGCGGGCAGCGTCTGGCCAGAGATCGGGAAATTCTCCACCGCCCGCTGTGTCTGTGCCCCGTAGTACGCCAGCCGGGGCAGCCGCACCTCTCCCATCGAGTCCACTTCCACGCGATAAGCATCACTCATAAACGCCACCTCTCGAGTTGAAGGCTCATAGAAAGCTCTTTTCGGAAATCGCGGATGCAACGAGAGAACGTCCGTTTGTCATTCGAAATCAAATCCACTTCACGCCTGGTGTCACCCCTGGTCGGGCGTGTCATCTGGACCCGCCCGGGGATGACGTTTGTCTGAACCACAATCCCCGGGAAAGCCATTTGTTCCATCGAGCCGCCGCCCCATGACCAGCGGCGAGAAATTTATCATAGCAGTAAGACAAAATTCCCGCATGGCCCAGGTTGCCTGCGCCGGGATCGGACCACCATCCCACAGGCGGACGACTGCCAAGTAAGTCAGTCGAGCGAGTAGGGCCGAAAGATTTTTTGGCCCCAGCAACCCCGGAGGGGCACGCTTGTCGTGCCCGGGGAAAAGGAATTGATGATCGAAGGTCGAACGAGGAATTGATGATCCAACGTCGAACGACGGACCTGACAAGCAGGTCCCTCCGGAAAAAGGTCGGAGGGGCACGCCTGTCGTGCCCGCGGAACCCAGGATAGACCACGACAGACCTGACGAGCGGGTCCCTCCGAAAGCGGATTTGACAAATAGGTCGCTGTAAGGGGAAGCGGACCTGACGAGCGGGTCCCTCTGGGCGTGTTTAATTAGATCCCCCTATCTCTTTGGCATCGCTACACTGACTTTCTCGGCGCTGTGGGGAGAGCCGGTCGAAGATTTTGACGCCAAGAAACGCACCAACCGCGCAGTGGGCCTGGTCCAAAAATGTCTCCCAGCGCCCGCAAAAGGTATTTCCGACGTCCTTATGAACCTGCGTGCTTGCAAGAATTTTCCTACCGTACGAGATCCACAAGCCGCTTTGAAAGTCGCCGTTACCGATCATTGGGAGTGAGCACGACGCGCCGGGGGAGCCAAGAGAAGCCGCACCATTAACGGGCAGAAAGGCCGAATTGTCTGAGACTTCAATATCAGCCTTATCAGATGTTTCAACAGGAGACTTTAAAAGGGTGGCTGACGGGATTCGAACCCGCGACACCCAGATCCACAGTCTGGTGCTCTGACCAGCTGAGCTACAGCCACCGTGTCACGCAATCTTCAGCAGCCGTCCCGGTACGCCATGACCAGAACGTCCGCCGCCGTCTTAATAACGCGCACCGAGATGCGCGAGTAAAACCCCGGGCACCCTCACAATTTTTCATTCAGTGTATCCCGACCGCGTCGGACGGTCAACGACGGGTACATTTCCCGGCCGAGCATCAGACTGCTCAGGACGACAGAAACCGAACTGGCCGCCATCGCGGCGGCCGCCGCTGCTGGCGGAATGAGAATCCCTGTCCACGGATAGATGATTCCGGCGGCCAAGGGGATGAGGACCGCATTGTACGCAAAGGCCCAGAACAGGTTGCGACGAATGGTCCTCACCGTGGCTCGGCCGAGCCGCAGCACATCCACCACCGCCAATAATCCCCGTCGTATGAGGACGATCGCGGCCGCCTCTTTGGCGATGTCGGCGCCGTGACTCAGGGCGATTCCCACATCCGCCTCGGCCAGTGCCGCTGCGTCGTTGATGCCGTCGCCGACCATCGCCACGCAACGCCCCGCCTGTCGAAGCTCTCGGACTCTCTCGTGTTTTTCCGGAGGGGTCAAACCCGCCTCAAAATTTCTGATGCCTAACTGTTCGGCTACCGTGCGGGCCGTTTCCTCCCGATCGCCCGTCAGCATAATGATCTCTAACCCCATCCGCTGCAACGCTGCGATGGCCTCGCGGCTTTCCTCGGCCGGCAGGTCAGCAAACTCGAGAATCCCAAAGAATTCCCCATCCTGGACGACAGAAACCACAATGCGCGAGCCAGTGGCCACGGCGGAAGTTTCCTGCTTAACTTCTCTTGCCGTTTTTCCTTCAACACCATATTGGTCGGTCCGTTCCCCACCAGTTCCGACAGGGTTTTCAGCGGACTGATCGGCAGAGTCCAGCGTTTGGATGACGATGGTATGGCCCTCGCTTTCCACCCGGATGCCCCGACCGGGCAAGACTTCGATGGATCGGGCCGTCGGAAATGTGAGTTTCCGCCGACGGACCTCTTCGAGGACAGCGCGGGCGACGGGATGGAGGCTCAACTGTTCGGCCGTGGCCGCCACCTGCAACAGCTCATCCTCGGTATGGCCGGGAGCAGGGCGGAGTCCCACGAGCTGCGGTCTCCCCACGGTAACCGTGCCCGTCTTGTCCAGAACGACGGTATCTACAAAGGCGGCCGACTCCAACGCCTGGGCATCACGCACGAGGATCCCACGGGAGGCCGCCCGGCCAGTTGCCACCACGATCGCTGTCGGCGTGGCCAGGCCCAGAGCGCACGGACACGCCACCACCAGGACGGCCACTGTCGCGCTGAGGGCCATCCTCCACTCGCCGAGGAGGAAGCCCCAGATCACAAACGTCGCGGCGGCCGTAATCAAAACTCCGGGAACAAACCAGGCCACCACCCGGTCTGCCAAACGCCCCAGACGCGGCCGGGTCTCCTGGGCGTGTTCCACCATCCTGACCACCTGGGCGAGAAGCGTCTGTCTGGCCGGCTTGGTCACACGGATGGCTATCGGCCCGGTAAGATTCAGCGTCCCTGCAAAAACTTCCTGACCAACGGTTCGCGCCACTGGTACGGATTCCCCCGTGAGCCAGGATTCATCGATTTCGCTCTCCCCCTCTGTGATGAGACCGTCGAGAGGGATCTTTTCTCCCGGCAGAACCCGGACCTGATCCCCCACCTGAACCCTATGGACCGGCACCTCCTGAACAGACTGACCGGAGATGACGCGCGCAAAAGACGGAGAAAGATCCATCAGTCGTCGAATGGCCAGCGATGCCCGAAACCTTGCCCGCACTTCCAAATACTTTCCCAACGTGATGAAGGTGAGAATCATCGCGGCATCGCTGAGGTACATTGGCACGGCGGGCAGGAGGATGGTGCTGCCGGGATGGGAACCAGCCGCGGCATGGCCAGCAAGGGACCAACCACCCAGGGCTTCTCCCATCCCTGCGAGGTATGCCGTCCAGGTCCCCGCGGCAATGAGTGTATCCATGCTCACGCCACCGTGCCGCAATTGTTTCCATGCGGAAGATGCGTACACCGTGCCCAGGTAGAATTGAACGACCGTGGCCGCAATAATTGCCGGCCAGGCCGACAGTGCCGTCATCGCACCGGGAACAAGCATGGTGGCGAGGATCACAATCAACCCCACGCACCCTACCGCGAGTTGCCGGAGACGCGTCTTTTGTTCTTCTGCTTCGCGGGACCAGGGCAATGACGGAGCAGACTCTTCGCCCTCCGCCTCTTCTGACGACTCTTCCAAGGGAACGGCTTCGTATCCGGCGGCCGCCACAGCCTGAACAAGTGGCTGAGTCTCCACCGAATCGCTCGAGGTATGCACCACCGCCCGTTGTGTCACGAGATTCACGTGCACATCATCCACCCCTGGTACTGATCGCAGGGCTTTTTCCACGCGGGCAACACATCCGGCACAGTGCATGCCGCGAACTTCCAGGCGAATTTCCCGCGCCATGGGAGGTTTTCCTTTGCAAAAGAGTTCATGCGGTTAATGCCTTGCCAAACGCCGGCGGCCCAGCACATTCCTTTCCGCAATTCTATGCAGCCCAAGGAGAATTCCCAAATGAGCGTTACTCTGTTGCGTGCTCCAAAGCCAGCTCGGGTGGACAGGCTTCACACGGACGGATGCCCCGCGCAATCACGGGATGACTCCCCGCGGTTTGTGAAAATACCGCTGACACAGGACGCGGAGTCTGTCCTTTCAACTTTCAACACGATGTCCGCCAAAGGCGTTACTGCGTGCATTTTTTGAACAACCGGTGCATTCTTCCTCGTGTGAGGACCAAGGAATTTTTCTCGGCAGCTACCGGTAGTCCCCCCAGTTGTGTCCTATACTTGGCTAGAACCGCTGAACGCCCTCCTTGAGCCGCACCCATGAGAATGAGCGGAAAGATACGCAACAAATCGGATAAGCGTGGGCAATGTGAGAGCGAAGGGTGCTTATGGGAGCACGATGCTTTGTAATTCTGAGCGGCCTTGTCACTATCTTTTTGGTAGGGTGCGGAATTATTTTTTTCTGGACGGACCGATCGCTGCGTGAAGAATTACTCCAGGATGTGCGGAACCAGGCAGCCACCTTCCCCATGGACGCGCTCCGGGAGTTTGAGGGTAATCCCCGTGATCTGTCAAAGGAAGCCTATTGGAAACTCAAAAAATGGCTTGACGAGGTTCGCGGCAGTGTGCGGGATTGCCGATTCGCCTACCTGATGGGTCAAAAGTCGGACAGCCGCGTGTTTTTTTATGGTGACAGTGAACCCGACGATAGTCCCGCAGCTTCCCTGCCGGGGGACGACTACGCGGAAGCCTCACAAACGTTGAAGGGTGTTTTTTCTACCTCTCAAGCCGCTACCGACGGCCCCTATGCGGACCGCTGGGGAACCTGGGTTTCCGCATTCGTTCCAATTGTCTCCCCGCAAAGTCAAAAAGTCATCGCCGTTTTAGGCGTGGATGTTCAGGGGGCTCACTGGTATCAACGCGTCGTGTTCCGCGCGCTCGTGCCGAGCGTGATTCTCCTCGCATTGGTTATTGTACTTGGCCTCCTCGCGAGAGGTTTCCAGTGGTGCTCGTTCTTGATCCGGCGAGTCCAATGCTCCGCCGAAACGATGGTATATTCGCCAGCGGCTCCGCGCCAATTTTTCCTCGCTGTGGTCCTGCTGGCAGTCCTGTTTCTTGGGGTGACGGCCTGGGGAACCTATCGATGGACCGAGCAACAGGTGCTGGAACAGGCACAGGAAAAAATCCGTCTCACCAGGCAGTTGAACACAGCCCTGCGAGACTTTCTTGCCCAGCACGTTCGCCCCGAACTACTCAAACACGTATCACCCCGCGACCTGCCCCCCGAACTGATGTCCACGACGGCGTCCGTCCGGCAGGTCTTTAATTATTCTCAATTTTCACAGATGGGGTACATCGTGCGGTTCCCGGTGGATCGACCGCTCAATCCGGCCAATCGCCCGACGCCGGCTGAAGAAAAGCTGATTCGCTATTTCGCCGAAAATCCCAACGCGACCTCCTGGTCTGGCCGACTTCCATTCTTCGAAGGTGGCGAAGAATTCCTTGTCAATGCGGTGCCGCGACGTTTTGAACAGTCGTGCCTGCAGTGCCACGGGCGACCCGAAGATGCTCCACCGGCCCTTCTGACCCGGTATGATCCGCAGGGTTTCGGACACAAGGTGGGTGATGTGTCTCTGGAAATCGTCGCTGTGCCCCTTAGTCGCGTGCGCAGCGAGGCCTTCGCCCGCATGTTCGAATACCTTGCTGCAGACATAGCCACGTGTCTGGTCTTCGTCGGAGGGCTCTGCGGTGCGTTCCTGGCCTACCGCGCCCGAGAGAAACGGGCCCAAGCCGAAATCATGCAGAGCCGCGAACTGCTCGCCGCTACGTTGCGATCGATCGGCGACGGCGTCATCACCTGCGATCGAGACGGCCGGGTCACCGATCTGAACTCCGTCGCGGAATGTCTCACTGGATGGAAAAGCGATGAAGCCCGAGGCCGTCCTCTGGAGGAAATCTTCGTCATTATCGACAGTCGCACCAGAAAGCCGGTGCAAAATCCCGTGCGAGAGGCCATCGCCACCGGCCGAATTTTGGAGTTGAGCAACCACACTCTGCTCATTTCCCGGGATGGTTGCGAATTCCACATCGCCGATAGCTGCGCACCGATCCGCGACTCCAAGGGAGACGTCGTCGGGGCCGTCCTTGTCTTTCGTGACGTCACCGAGCAATATCGCCAGCGGGAACAACTTCGCGAAAGCGAACGTCGGTTCCGATTACTCATGGGGAACGCTCCCGCGGCGATCGCCATTCACAAAATCGTGTTTGATGAGCACGGGAATCCCGTCGATTCGGAATTCGTGGATGTCAACCCCGCCTTTGAAAAGGACACGGGCAAGAAAGAAGAGGTTTGCGGCCGGCGCGTCCTCGCCCTGTATCCCCACATCGGCGAAGAATGGCTGGAAATGCTCCATGCCCTGGTGAAAAGCCCGCAGGCCGTTGAATGTGAAAAATACTATCCGGCCCTCGATCGCTGGTACCGTATCTCTGCCTACCGAATTGATAGAGAACATTTTGTGATCGCTTTTCTCAATATCTCTGACAGCAAGCAGGCAGAGCAGGAACTGCGGGCCAAGGAAACACAACTTCGAGCTATCGCTAACGCCGCAGGCGATGGAATCATCCTTACCGACCGGTCAGGAAAAATCATCTTCTGTAACCCGGCGGCCGAGAACATCTTTGACTATTCCGCCGAAGAAATGCTGGGACGCCCGCTCCAGGAACTGGTCGAATGCGAACACGATCCTGCGGAACTTGGCAACGACAATCACCGTTCCCTGCTTCTGGCGGCAGGTGACGTCCAACAAATCCGGCGAATAGAAGCCACAGCCAGTCGCAAGGATGGCAGCTTCATTCCGGTGGAACTCACCGTTTCCACAGTCCAACTGGACAGTGACCGGCATCGTGTGGTCATCATCCGAGATATTTCCCAGCGAAAAGCAGCGGAAGAACAACTTGCCAAATACGCTGCGGTCCTCGAGGCAAACAACCAGGCGCTCCAGGAACTTTACGAGCGAGCAGAAGTCGCCACCCGGGCGAAAAGCGAGTTCCTCGCTAACATGAGCCACGAAATCCGCACTCCCATGACGGCTATCCTGGGATATACAGAAATGCTTCTTGAGGAACTCACTCAGGAAAACAGCAAGCCGGAACACCGCGCTGCACTGCAAACCATCCAGAAAAACGGCAACTACTTACTCCAGCTTCTTAATGATATTCTCGATCTTTCCAAGATCGAAGCGGGCAAACTGCGTTTGGAGATGCAGCCGTTCCGGCTCCAGGAAACCCTCGACGAGCTTCTCGGTTTGATGCGGATTCGCGCAGAGGAAAAGAAACTGCCCCTTCGTCTGGAGGTATTGACACCGCTTCCTGATCTGATCATTTCCGACCCGGTTCGCATCCGGCAAATTCTCATCAACCTGATCGGCAACGCAATCAAATTCACCGAGCAGGGCGAAGTCCGTGTGTGTGTTTCGTGCACACCGCAAGATCCCTCCGACACCGTGCGCCTCCGGTTCGACGTCATCGATACCGGTATTGGCGTCCCGTCCGATCTGATGGCGCGATTGTTCCAACCTTTCACTCAGGGCGACTCCTCGACAAGCCGCAAGTATGGTGGCACCGGATTGGGACTGTCGATCAGTCGACGTCTTGCGGAGATGCTGGGCGGGGAAATCACCGTCACCAGCACACCCGGCAAAGGCAGCACCTTCACCGTGACGATCCTGGTGCAAGCCGTTCGCAGGGAGCAAGCCGATGCTGGGCGAACGTCGCGTGGCGCGGAGTTGCCCTCGGATCCCGGACCGACGGCCGCTCATGCCCCGGTGCCCGCAACGGAAACGCAACCCGACGGTGTTTCCCATCTTCGCGTGCTCCTGGCGGAAGACGCCCCCGACATTCGGCGGTTGTTGAAACTGATTTTGGAGAAAGCGGGTGTCAGCGTGACGCTGGCCGAGAACGGCCGCGAGGCCGTCGAAAAGGCCATGGCGGCCTGGAAAGAAGGACAGCCTTTCGACGTCATTTTCATGGATATGCAGATGCCGGAGATGGACGGCTACGAGGCCACCCGATTCCTCCGGCAGGAAGGCTACTCGGGAATTATCGTGGCGCTGACCGCCCATGCTCTGGCAGAAGACGAAGGAAAATGTCTGACCGCCGGTTGCAATAAGTACCTCAGTAAACCCATTCGTCGGGAAACGCTCTTGCAGACTCTCCAGGAACTGGCAAGCCAGCGGCAAGAACTTACCACACTTTCCGCTGACTCTTGAGCTGGACAAACGGCACGGATGGAGCGACAGGCTCACCGCCGGGTTTTTCCATAACCGACCAGCCCCGAACCCTTCCCGCTTTTCCAAAACGCATCACATGCTACGATCGCAATATGCTCGAGGGGCAATTCATGAATGGCCCCGACAACGTCGGAGGGACCCGCTCGTCGGGTCCGTGATTCGAGGTTCGATCATCCAATGGCTTTGCCCGGGCACGACAAGCCTGCCCCTCCGAAACACCCCTCGGAGGGACGTGCTTGTCACGTCCGTTTCTTCAACGTCGGATCGTGCGTTGGCTTTCACCGGGCACGACAAGCGTGCCCCTCCGAAGCACCCCTCGGAGGGACGTGCTTGTCACATCCACCATCTGACGTTCAATCATCCATTCCCTTTCGACGGGCCGAAAAAGGTCGCGCGCCCATTTGCCCGGTTTGTCACCCAAATCAGGCATATGTTGCACCCTAGGCCCGAATTCTCACCCAACGGCGACTTTGACAGGGGTGAACTCCGGACGAAGCTCCGCCTTCACGAGCGGGTCAGCGAAATTTGCCATCGGCAGCAACCCTTGTCTTGTGTTCTTCCGCTGGCCTAAACTTCCAGAACACAGCCGGATTGTTGTCCATCCCCATGGATAAAATGCACTAAAGCCCTTTCGGTCCGGTATTGGAAGTCTCTCTCAGCCCAGCGAGTTTGATCCGGATGCCACTTCACGTTGTTCTAGTCCAACTTCCGATCCCACCCCTGGGGCCCGAAGCGGTGCGGGGAAACGTCCCCCTTGCCGCCGGGTACCTCAAGTATTATGCGCAGTACGTGCATCGAGTCCTGGCGGACATCGAGATTCTCCCTCCATCGCTTGCCGATCGGGCTGGCGATGCCGCGCTCCTTCGGGCCATTATCGAGCGACAGCCAGACATCGTCGGCTTTTCCTGTTACGTCTGGAACGCGGAGCGGTCTCTCTGGCTTGCCCAGCGGATCAAGGAGCTTCGACCGCAAACCCGCATTGTGGTGGGCGGCCCGGAGGCAACATCCGATAACGCGTGGTTCCTCAATCATCCGGCGGTGGACTGGGCCGTTCTGGGCGAAGGTGAGGAGACCTTCGCGGAACTCCTCGCCACTCTCGCTGATTTTCCGCGACTGCTCTCCCACCCCGCCGAAGCACCGGACATCCCGGGAACCTGGAACCGTCATCGTTCCCGCTTTGGACCACCCCGCCCCCAGTTGCGCTCCCTGGATGCCGTCGGCCGCGTCTATTTGGACGGGATGATCGACCCCCGCTGGCACAACACGCTCTTACTGGAATCCATTCGGGGATGCATCTTTCACTGTAGCTTTTGTTTTTATCCCAAAAGTTTTGACCGCCTGACGTACATGTCTCGCGAGGTCATTCTGGAAAACCTCCGTCTGGGGGAAAGGTGCGGCGTGGCGGAAGTGTTTCTTCTCGATCCCACACTCAATCAGCGGCGAGATTTTGAGGATTTCCTCCACACACTTCGGGAAGGTAATCCGCGCGGCAGATTCACATACTCCGGAGAACTGCGGGCGGAAGGGATTCGTCCCGAACTGGCCCAGCTTATGAGATCGGCCGGATTTGTCGAAGTTGAGCTCGGCCTGCAATCCGTGGGACGCACCGCCCAGGATTTGATGCACCGGCGAGTCAACCTACCGGCGTTTGAACGGGGTGTTCAGGCACTCATGGATGCAGGCATTCACGTCCGCGTGGATTTGATCATCGGCCTGCCGGGAGACACGGCCGAAACGGTGAGAAAGGGAATTGCATACCTCACTTCCTCGGGACTCTACCACGAGCCGCAAGTCTTTCGGCTTTCTGTCCTGCCAGGCACGGAGTTTCGCCGCCGAAGCACGGAGCTGGGACTCGAATTCCAGCCGCGTCCGCCCTATCACGTCTTGAGCACGCCGACCCTAAAGGCAGAGGAAATTCAGCAGTTGATGGCCGAGGCCGAACAGGCTTTCAATACGGATTTCGATCCGCTTCCCATCGCCAACGACGAGCTTTCCTTGGAGCGTGTGAACCAGGGCGGAAGTGTGTGGAGAATCGATCTCGATGAGCCTTCTCCCGCACCCTCGTCGGATACAGTTGACATTGCTCACACCTTATGGATCACGGCCCGGGAATTTGCAGACCGGTCGGCCGCGATCGTCCCCTGGGTGCGGCGCGTCCTGGGGGACAATCCCCACACCAGCCTTTGGGTGGTGCTGGACGTGACCGGGGCTGATTCCCTGCCCGCCACGGAGGATATTTTCCGCATCATGGACGCCCTCCACGAACAACCGCCGACCTACTGGGATTGGCATTTGGCCCTGCATCCGAAGCCGGGACGGCTGGGGGCCAAACGGATCGTCATTTACTCGGCAAGACGTTTGAAAGGCCGACTGGCCCGGTGGCGGCGGAGCATCGAGCAGGTAGCGGACATCGTGGAAAACACGCAGGTGCCTCAGAAAGCTGTTTGAGGAGTGTCATCAGCGGTTCTACTTTTCAAAGAAATTCCACAACCTTGGTGATCATGAACGACTCCCAGCGGGCGTCGGAGCGGAACGAACAGCAGGTGGCGGTTGCCGTGGTCCACTTTGGAGACCTCGTCCTCGTGGGGCGGAGGCCCCCGGGGCGCCCCTGGGCAGGTTACCTGGAATTTCCCGGTGGTCGGCTGCAACCGGGCGAAAGTTGGCAAGAGGCCGCCCAGCGCGAAGCCCTTGAAGAGACAGGATTAAGCGTGACCATCGAAGCCCACATTTTGACAGTCCACGCGGATTACGATTATGGCCGCCTGGAAATTCGTTTCTTCTCCGCCGTACCTGCCGCGGAAAGCATACCGACACCTCGCGCTCCTTTTTTCTGGCTGGATGCTGCCCTGCTCGTCCCGGACGATTTTCCGCCGGCCAACGCCCCGGTCATCTCGCAGCTCCGGCAGCGGCTGCTGAGTCAAAGGTGAGTGAGAGAAGACACACGGATGTGACCTTCCCGCCTGATTCAGGGTCAGGGAATGGCGTAACCAATCCCCGCCGTTGGCAGCACAGTCGCTACAACCCGCACAACCGATAAACTTTTCTCCGTCAAAAGACACAGACTAATTCGAGTTAATCACTCAAATGGCGTTTGACGGCTGAAACAACGGACTGGCTGCCGATTTGTAAGAAAGGACCGGCTTGCGGCCGGCAGCGCACTTAAGCGTTTTACCCAGAAAGGTGAGCGATGAAGATCCGGTGGTGTGCATTTCCTGTGATGACGGCAGTCATGTGGGCGGTTTTCCAGGGGTTCCTGGGGGCCCAGACGCCCACCGTTTTAAGTTCCTTTCATATCGTGGACATGAAAAAACGGGGGGAGACGCGGGCCCCGGTGATCACCGCTTTGGACATCGACGCCGCCCACAACCTCCTCGCCACTGCCGGCGACGATCATCAGATTCGGCTTTTCGGGTCAGGTGGGGATCAACTTCTGGCCACCTGGCCGAGTGAAGGCTGGGTGTACGATCTGAGTTTTGATCCGACGGGCCGAAATCTGGCAGCCGTGAATGAATGGGGTGTTCTCACGGTTTGGGAATGGCAATCCGCACGACAACTGTATCGGCTCCAGGTGTCCGGTGCGGCTTTGAGGGCCGTCTCGTTCAGTCCGGACGGACGAGTCATCGCTGTCGTGGGTTTTGATCCCACGCTGGTGATCCTCGAATCGCTCACCGGGCGGATAGTGCGGCAAATTTCCACAGGAGTGCGAGACCAGCGGGATGCGGCCTTCTCGCCCGACGGCCGATTCGTGGCGGTCACAGGGGGAAGTGGTCGCCTCCAGCTCTGGGAGGTTTCAACCGGCCGACTCGTGGTGAACCAAACGGTGGCGCCCCGGCGGCAGCGTGCCCTCGCCTTTGCACCGACAGGGCTGGTCCTGGCCGTCGGCGGTGAGGACGGACGGGTGCGAGTCTTCGCCGTGTTGGGCACTTCGCTGCAACTGGTCACCACCCTGGAACTGGGCGAAGGACAGATCACCACGCTCACGTTCTGTAACGGCGGAGAAGAAATCGCCGCGGGGACTTCCCGCAACGAAATCCGTGTTTTCGAACTTGCCAGCGGCCGAGAAATTGGACGGCTTCGCGGTCACACGGGCACCGTCGCCCGGCTCGTGTGGACCCCAGAACAGGGCGTCCTCGCCTCGGGAAGTTTCGACACAACAATTCGATTCTGGCAACTCCCGGCCGCCACGGTGGTCGGAGAACGCCCCGCGACCACCGTACCCGGGGCTGTCCGGCAGTAAGCGCGCAAGCGTGAGATGGCTAAACCTTAAGCACGGTCACAGCCCAGCCACGAGGCCTTTTTCACTTTCAGGCAACGCATGCAGGGAGGCACAACCTCGCACGGAGGACGAGCGTGAAACGCATGATCACACGTCTATTCGGGAACTCGCGCCATCCTGGTCGGCGATCGAACACCAGCCGGCGCTACCGGCGGTGCCATTTCGAGCAGATGGAGGCCCGCACGCTTTTGTCGGCTTCCCCGATCCAGTTGGGGATGGTGTATTACGAGGACGCCACTGGCACTGATGAGAGCGGTGACACATTTGAGCTCACATTCCAGGGTGGCGCCCCGGGCACTCAGCTTACCCGAATCGTCATTGACACCGACAAACTCGGTGACGGCCTGACGATCGGGGATTGTTTCTTCGATACAGACCCAGGTGGAATCGGGGCCTTCGGCTATGGTCCGTTCAGCGTCGTCTCCGCAACTGGGATCGATAGTTACTCGGTGTCCGTGGCCGATGGTGGGACAAAACTTGTTCTGGACTTCGTCGGCTTTGACGCCGGAGAACGATTTGTCTTCAGCATTGACGTCGATGAGATGGGCTTTCTGGGGCCCAACGCCGTGGCCGAGGGAAATGAATTTGAAGGTTCCCGGCTCACCGCCTGGTTCGTCGCGCCGCATTATTACGACGCGACCGGCGAGGATATGTTCATTGATGCCTATGACCCAAAACTTGTAGCTGCGGGATTGAGCCTACCTTCGGATAGTTACAGTCCTCCGCTGCCGGAACCCCAACCGGTCCGCACCGCTGGGGCGTTTATCAGCCTCACCCAAACCCCTCTCCCCGTGGCAATCAGTGGACGAGTTTTCGAGGATCCCAATCTGGACGTGGTTTTCAATTCGGCTGATCGGCCGCTCGCCGAAGTGACGCTCCAACTCTGGCAGAAGGCGGAGGACACGGGGGAGTATGTCTTTACCGGCCGGACGGCAACCACCGACAGCAACGGCTTTTACCGGTTTGACAATTTATTGCCGGGCACCTATCGCGTCGTCGAGCAGCAGCCGGATGGCTATCTCAGCGTGGGCGCGGCGGCGGGAATGGTGAACGGTACCCAGCGTGGTACCGTACAATCGGCAGATGTCATTTCAGAAATTGTCCTTCTCGGGGGTGAAGAAAGCCTCGGAAACAATTTTGCGGAGGTTCGTCCAGCCCGTCTTTCCGGGCATGTCTATCATGACATCAACAACAACGGTCTGCGCGAGGAGGGCGAAACCGGGATCGCGGGCGTCACGGTTGTGGTCATCCGAGAGGCCGATAGCTTCGCTCCCCAGCAATCCTGGACGGTAACCACCACAGCGGACGGAAGTTGGGCTGTCACCGGACTCTATCCTGGCATCTATCGTGTGGAGGAGAGACAACCCGACAGTTATGTCGACGGTCTGGACCGCGCCGGGTCGCTCGGCGGAGAAGCCCAAAACCCCGGCGATGTGATCACCCACATCCACGTGCCGGCGGCTGGTGTGGGCACAGACTACGATTTTGGCGAAATATTACCGGCATCCCTGTCCGGCTGGGTCTATTCCGATCTCAATCTCAATTGCCGTTATGATCCGGGCGAACCGAGGCTCTCCGGGGTAACGATTGAACTTCGTCTGGCAGATGGGAGTTTGGTCGCCACGACTGTCACGGATGCGAACGGCCGGTACGAGTTTACCGGTCTTCTTCCGGGCACTTACACGCTGACGGAAACACAACCCCACGGCTTTTTCGACGGTTGCGACCACGCGGGAACGGCCGGGGGGCAACTTGTCGGCCCTGACACAATTGCCGGAATTGTACTGCTATCGGGAACGCAGGGGCAGGAGTATCTGTTCGGCGAAATTGCCCCCGTGAGCCTCGCCGGACGGGTGGTATCGGATGAGAATGCGAATGATCTCATTGACGCTGGCGATCAACCCATCGCCGGCGTGACGATTGAGCTTTACACCTCCGAAGGTCAGCTCGTGGCCACAACCACCACCGATGCCAACGGGCGATACCGATTCGAGAATCTCTTTCCTGGTTACTATTCGGTGGTGGAGATCCAGCCGGACGGTTACCTTGATGGGGCCGACTTTGTGGGGACGGTCGGCGGCCAACTGGATGGCAACGACCGCATCACTAACGTGAAATTACCTCCCGGAGTTTCTGGGGAAGAGTACAACTTCGCCGAAATCCGCCCGGCCAGCATCAGCGGCTATGTTTTTCAGGATGGCCCTGCCCTGACGTATGTTTGGGGGCAACCGCGGCCTGACCCATTCCAGCTCCGTGATGGCCGCCGCACGCCCGATGATACACCTCTGGCCGGTGTCCAGATCGAATTGCGTGACGCCCAGGGGCGACCGGTCCTGGATGCTTCGGGCAGGCCACTCGTGACCTACACGGACGCCAACGGATTTTATCAGTTTACGAACCTCCGGCCGGGGATGTACACGATTCGAGAAATCCAACCGGCAGGTTACGAAGATGGCCCCGATACAGCGGGAAATCTGGGTGGACTGGCGCTCAATCCGGGGATGGATCTCAGCGCTCTTCCGCCATTGGCTTTTGATCCCCAGTATGACGCGATACTCTTTGTTCCACTGGGAGCCGGGAACGAGGGAAAAGAGTACAACTTTGCCGAGGTCGTCATCACGACAATCCCGTCTTTCATACCTCCGTTTGCCCCACCCCCGTCACCACCGCCTCCGTTGCCGCGGTCCCCCGTGATTCCACCGGAGAGCATGCCAATCATCCTGCAGATTTCCCCCGTATTGCCGAGCCAGCCGACTCTTCCGCGTTTCGCTGGAAGCGCGGGAACGGTGGAATACACCTGGCACCTGAGCGTCATCAACGGCGGAATGCCGCGGCACCGCGACGATGGCCTACGGCAGGTAACCATTCGGGAAGCCAGTTATTTCGACCCTACGCGCTGGCAAGGCTTGCCGCTCGATCGCGGCGAATGGAAAATCCTTGATCTCGCCACGGGAGAAGTGACCACCCTCGGCACACTCGGCACCGAGGCGGCACTCCCCGTCGTTGCCGATTTTGCTGGAGTGGGGCATGTCCAGCTCGGCGTGTTCTTTGGCGGCATGTTCTTTATTGACCTCAACGGCAACGGCGTGTGGGACGAAGGTGACCTGTGGATCAAGCTGGGCAAGGATGGCGATCAACCCGTCGCCGGTGACTGGGATGGCGACGGCAAGGCCGACGTGGGTGTGTTCGGACCATCATGGCTTGGCGATGACCGGGCTTTGCGGGTCGAGCCGGGGCTCCCCGACGCCCAGAATCGGCTCGTGGCGCTGCGGCCCAGAAATCTTCCTCCCACTGCGGCCCAAGCGCCAGACGAACGGCGGGTGCTTAAACAAGGGGCTACCGGACCCACGCGTGAAGACCTCATCGACCACGTGTTCATGTACGGCGAGCCTGGGGACTTCGCCGTGGTCGGCGACTGGAATGGCGACGGAATCGCCACCATTGGTGTCTTCCGCGGAGGGGTGTGGTATCTCGATATGGACGGCGACGGCCGCTGGGGTGATAAAGACCGCATCGCGTTCTTCGGCCAGGCCGGCGATCTTCCCGTCGTTGGTGATTGGACCGGCGATGGAATCACCAAGCTTGGTCTCTATCGCGACGGCCGCTTCATCCTGGATACAGATGGCGACTTCCGCCTCACCGAGGTGGACAAAGTGTTCTTGCTGGGTGGCAAGGGCGATCGGCCATTCGCGGGAGACTTCAATGGGGACGGCAGGTCCGAGGTGGGCGTCTATCGCACCCGCGGCCCGCAGGAAAGCGGTTCTCCACCAGCACCTCAGGCGGTACGCCCGCGAGTTGCGGAACCCGCCCCCAGCGCCGGAGATTGAAAGCCCTTCCAGGGTTTCCTGTTCTGTGGAGCACACACTTCCGTCCCGCGCCGCCGAGGTGGCAAGTGGGAAATTGCCCCATACGGGTGGACTGTGCACAAATCCCGCAGGTCGAACCGACACATACGCACTTTCGATCCGCTGATGGCGACGCGGTCGTCCACACGTGCTTGCGTGGCAGCGCGATTCAGCCAGGCGGGTTCTGCCTGCGAGGTCCGCTTCCAGAGGGACGGGCTTGTCACGTCCGCCGTTCAACGCTGGATTATCCATTTCGTTTCACCGGGCACGGGGAGCATGCCCCTGCGCCGAAAGGTTGCTGAATCTGTGTCCCGGTCCTAAACTGATCGACGGAGAGGGTTCACGTCGGCGGAGGACTTTGGTCTCTTCCCGTTAGGATAGACCCCGATGGCCCAGGATAGGTCCTCGGGCGGAAGATAAATGAGAACTCGGTCTCTTCGCGAGTGCGGTTATGCCTGCGCTGAAAGGTCTGTGGAACCGGATCGCGGCCGTCCTGAAACCCGCGCCCCCGGCGGCGCCGTTGGATCCCGCCCAACAGCAGGCGGAAAAGCTGATCGCCGAGGGGATGGAACTTCTCGAAGCCGGTAATTCAGAAGAGGCTCTGGCGCGATTCCACCAGGCGGTTCGCACGGCCCCCAAGTGTGCCCGGGCGTACTATGCAAGGGGTCTGGCGTATTATACTCGGGGGCAGTACCAGTGGGCCATCGCCGATCTCACCACGGCCCTCCGCCTCAATCCCCAGATGGCGGAAGCTTACTGTACTCGCGGTCTCGCCTGCACAGCCAAGGGCGACTACGATTGGGCGATTGCCGACTTCAATGAGGCCCTGCGACTCAACCCCAACCTTGCCGAAGCGTATAACGGTCGCGGTGTCGCCTACTTCGGAAAGAAAATGTACGACCCGGCCATTGCCGATTTAACGGTGGCCATCCAGCTCAATCCCAACGACGCCAACGCCTATTTTAATCGCGGTTTCGCCTACGCACTCAAAGAGGATTTTCACAACGCTCTGGCGGACTACACGCGGGCGATAGAACTTGATCCCCGGCACTATCGGGCATACAACAATCGTGGCACAATCTATCAGGCCTTTCGACAACTCGATAAGGCCCTGGCCGATTTTGATCAGGCCATTCGGCTCAAACCCGACCTGGCGGACGCTTACAACAACCGGGGACTTGTCTATCAGATGCTGGGCGAGGAAGAGAAAGCCCGCGCAGATTTCGAAATGGCGTACAAACTGGGTTTTCGCCGCGAAACCGGTTGAACGGCCGGCGTGAAATCGGGCACGACAGGCGTGCCCCTCCACATCTGGGAAGGACCTGTCTGTCAGGTCCGCGTTCGGCCGTGTGGGCAATTCATGAATTCCCCCAACGATCGATTGAGCGTTCGGCATCTCACGGACGTTTACAAAAGATGAACCCATCAGCTCAAAGACAAACGGAAGCCTGCACAAAAAGAGCATAATACTGTGATCATTTCAGCATGTCTTGTCCTGGAAGAGATATATTCATGGGCGCGGCGTGTCCCTGACGAAAAAAATGCAAGGCGAGGGCTTGCCTGAAGATCATCCTTAGGCTAAAGTTCTCATTGTCGTGAGAATGAACCGGTGGGCCCTTGATCGAGCCGGTGCATTCTTTGGGAGTTCGGACGTTTTATGAGACTTGAGCCACTCCTTGTCGAGGTCATTGCACCGGCGACTGGACGCTCATCTCATAAGACTCTCCGAGTAAGTTTCGTGCGGACAATGTCCGCGAGTACGTTTCGTTTTGAGGAGTGGCTTTAATGGCCGAGGGTGTTATTAAGAAGCTGGTTGTGGACCGCGGTTTTGGCTTCATCCAAACCACCGGTTCCGGGCGCAAGTCGGATGTCTTCTTCCACTTCTCCGCAGTGGAGGGAGCGCGTTTCGAGGACCTTCACGAAGGTCAGAGCGTCGAGTACGATCTGAGCTCTGAAGCGCCGAATCCGGGCCGTGGCAAAGGCCCACGCGCGATTTCCGTTCGCCCCAAGTGAACGGCAAATCGCCTCGGAAATCGATCATCTGGATGATTCAATCATCACGACTGTTCGGGATCCACAGTTTTTCGTCTGCCCAAGATCCGCTCGTAATTCACGCTGGGGTCGTCGGGTAGGTCCTCGGTGAGTCCACGAGCGCCGGACCGAGGGGGAATTTGGTGATAAGACGCACCCAACAGGGACCGTTTTGGTCCCTGTTGTTTTTTCTTGGCCAAGACCGAAATCAATTTCGCCGTGGTTTTCGAATGTCGGCCATCAGGCCGTATCACGCCTCGCGGATAAATTCCGGCTCGATCAGCTCGGGAAGAGCCCCCACTTCGAATCCCCGCCGTAAAAAGAGACGAACCGCTTCTTCGCCGCTCGGACCCAGCTCCTGAGTCCATCGATTCACATACATCCCGACAAATTTATCCGCCAGGGAATGATCAAGGTCCCGCGCGTACTGCATGGCATGGGCGAGGGCCTCGTCACGGTGTGCCAGTGCATAATCGATACTCTGCCGGAGCAACCGGTGGATATCCCGCTGCACCTCCAGATCGAGATCCCGCCGGATGGCATTTCCGCCCAGCGGCAACGGTAGCCCGCTTTCGCTCGTCCACCACTCCCCCAAATCCACCAGTTTGATGAGCCCCTCCTGGGCAAAGGTCAGTTGTCCTTCATGGATGAGAAGTCCTGCCACCACAGGCTGGTCGCCATAACGGCCGTCTGCCACCACGCGGGGAATTGCATCGAACGGCACGAGCACAAAGGGGAAATCTTGCCCGAGATACAGCCGCAGGGCCAAAAACGCGCTCGTCCATCGGCCGGGCACCGCGATCGGACCTTGACACAGCTCGTCCCGGCTCAGCGACCGCCGAGCCACCACCAGCGGGCCATAGCCGTCACCCATGCTAGCACCGCATCGGCACAGGATGTAGCGATCCCGGACCCGCGCATAGCCGTGGAAGCTGAGAGCGGTCAGCTCTAATTCGCCCCGCAGCGCCCGCTGATTAAGCGTCTCAATATCGACCAACTCATGAACAAAGCGATAGCGCCCGGTGGGAATTCTCTCCGCGGCCAGGGCGTAGAACATGAACGCATCGTCGGGATCGGGACTGTGTCCCACCCGGATGGTGATTATCTCTGTGGCCATGATTTCTCCCGCATTTCCGAGACAAAGCCGTAGGGAATTTTCAGGCTTCCCAGGAAAAGCCCGAGGCATATTCCCCGGCATACTCGGAACCGGGAGGCTCTGTCAAGCCACGGAGCGAATGTGGGGCGGCCGGCTGACTGCGGGGAAGCGCCGCGCCCTCGGAATCCAAGCGCGACGCGGAGGCCGTCTCCTGGTCGGAAGAAAACTGCACGTTCTCCCGAGTCTGGGAAGCAGCCGCCAGTCGCTGGCAGAGTTCCTGCCAAGTTTCCCGCTGGATGGCCAGCACGCGGAGAGCATCCTCCAGCGGCTTCTCTTCCCTCTTCAGTCCAGCTTCGACAAGACACCGATAAACGAACGTATACAGGGCCGCCACACGTCGAGCGATCGGAAAACCGCTGTCCGTCTTGATGCCGGAGAGAATCTCCGCGACGATTTCCTGTGCACGCAGGAGCGATTCAAACCCGGCATCAAACTGGTTTTCCCGCCAGAGATGTCGGGCACGCTCGATGAAACGAATCGCGCCCTCGATCAGCATGAGATGGAGTCGCTGAGGTGGGGCCGTCAGAATATCCGCTTCGCGGTAACTCTCTCCAAAGGATGCCGACATAATAGACCGTCCAACCCGAAGCGTCTTTAAAGCTATTCACCGATAATCCCAGCATCCCCACACAATTATCGATTGTTTCGGCCGCCACTGGCGAAATACATGGGGATGGGCTGAATTTGCGAAACAATATCAATGTTGCCCTTAATCTTGGCGATGGCGGATTCCAAACGGTAAAAATAGAGCAGCAACTGCTCTTTTCTTCGGTCGAGTTTGGCATTCCACCATTCGATCCGCTGTTGGTTCTCTTCGTACTTTCGAGTGAGGGCGATGAATCGTTGCGCCATGAGCGATACATCTTGCCCCACTAAACTTTCGGCGAGCTTGTCAAACTTTGCCGCGAAACCAAAAGTTTTGTCGGTGAAAAACTTCTTCACGGCGTCGGGGTCGTCGGCAAACTTTTGTTTGAGTTTGGAGCTGTCAAAGTCGAGCGCGCCATCGTCCTTGATGCTCACCCCGATTTCCGCCAAGGACTGGATACCTCCCGCACCCGGAAACCGCGAACTTAGGATGTACGAAATTTCGCTGCCCAATCGGATGGCCGTCGGATCCTGCGCCAGAATTTCGCCCTTCTGCATGGTTGTGTCGTATTTCGTCAGCTCCTGATAACGCTTCCAGAACTTGTTGTAGTTATCGACGAAGGCCTGCACGCTCGCGACAAGGTCGGTGTCCGTGGTCGTCACCTGGACACTCACCGGCGTGGAGGAGGATTGCTTCACCTCCAGTTCCAGTCCGGGAACCACATTTGAGAATTTGTTGCTGGAAGAAGAAAGGACGACCGCTCCCGGGGTTCCCGCCTGTCCGATGGCCAGTTGCGCATCGCGGGCCTCGGCAAAGCGTGTCAGCCCCAAATCCAACGACCCCTCGTCCACGATCATCTGCGCGAGGTGTCCCCCGCGCTCGCTCACCAGAGACAATCGGTAGGGTCGATTGGAGCCGTCGTAAATGATCGTGGCCCGCACACCCGCGTTGAGTGCGTTGATCTTGTCCCGCAAGGTTTGCAGGGAATCGTTGGCTTCCAGCGTCACTTTGTAGGTCAGGGAGCCGTCAATGGCGTACGCGCTCTGCCCCGAAAAGTCCTGAAGCGTGCTCTGTTTGAGGATCCCCAGGTCGGCGGCGGCTGTCCCGTTCAGATCATTGACCACCAATGTGCCGGTCCCATTGGCCAGGTCGCGAATGAGGATCCCATCCCCTGTGGCGTTGATGGTGGCGTTGACGTTGGCCGCCCCTCGATTGATGGCCGCCAGCACATCCCCAATCGTTTGCGCCCCGATCGCGGCGAGGTCCACGGTGGTAGTCACGCCCTTGCTATCCGTGACGGTAAATCGGCCGAGCGTCACCCCCCGACCCCCGTTTAATTCACTCAGCTTGGTATTGACCGAGATTACCCGCAGGTGAAGATCCCCGCTATTCTTGACACTGACCGCATCATCCACGGCGATGTTGAGTTTTTCGGCGGTCTGCGAGCTGTCCAGAGTCTCGATTTTGAGATTGCCGGTCCCACCCGAGATATCTTCGATGACCAGACCATTGCGTGCCCCATTGACGGCAGCTCGCACTCCGATTCCTGCCGCGTTGATAGCGCGAATGACATCTTCCAGGGTCTCTGCCGCAGAAAGGTCCACCGTCGCCTGATTGCCCGCGCGATCCGTGATCTGAATCGTCCCCAAATCACCCAATCCCTGCCCTCCATTGAGCTGGGAAAGCGCCGGGGACTTCAGACTCCCGATCAAGCGACGCCCGGTGATCGTGTCACCGTTGGCCGCGACATCCAGGCCGAGCTCCTTCAACGCCTGGGAACCGTAAAGTGCGGAAAGGGAGAATTGTCCCGATCCGCTCGTCAGATCCCGCAGGACAAGGCGTTTACCATCTGCAGAAATCTCGGCCTGAAGCTTCCCTGGCGCTGCATTATTGATCGTGTTGACAATATCTCCCAGCGTCCGCTCTGTCTGCCGGCTTTGGCCACTGGGTGGCAACGGGTCGAAATCAATGACCCCGGTTGTCCCGTCACGAAGCTGGAAGGAAATATCGGGAAGCGTGGAACTCGCGGAGATCCCCAGCCCATCGTTCAATTCGCTCAGGAGCGTGTCCGAGGAGAGCCACACAATGTCCTGCCCGTCGGCGACACTGGAGGCCGTGTCGATCCCCGCCAAACCCAGCGACGCGGCGGCCTGTCCACCGCCGATGTCCTGGACGCGGAGATTCGCCACACTGGCACCGGTGAGATCGGTGAGACGGATGTGATCGCCGACGACCTCCGCCCGCACGTTGATCCGCGTGTTGCTGTTGATCGCGTTGATGACGTCGTCGAGAGTCTGGACCGTGGTGAGATCAATCTCCGCGGAGGCCCCGCTGCGGTCTGTGATGCGGATCAGGCCGCGCTGAAACCCCTGTCCACCCCGCAAAAGGTCGAGATCGAGCGACCGATCCACCCCCGGGCCAAATCGAAATGAGAGCGTTCCCGCTCCCAGTGGCTCGGTCTGCTCACGGACCCCTTTGCTCAGCCACTGTTCTGGCTGAACCGTTCGCAGCGGCGTGAAGATGTAGGACCCCAGGGTCGGTGAGCCGGTGACCCGAACCCCCAAAGCAGCGTCGTTGCTGCTGGTGGCTGTCCGCTTGTCGAAAACTGCCACCTTGCCCAGATTCTTGACCGGGTACTGGACGGCCATCAAAAGCGCGGAGAGCTCCGTGATGGCCGCCCGTTCTTTATCAATCTTCTTATTGACCTCCTGGAGATTGTCACGAGGTCGGGATTCAATCTGCATAAGTTTATCCACGGTGTCGCCGATGGGGACACCGGTGATAAGTCCGACGTTGGATTGAATCCGACCCATATTGAACTCCCGTGGAGATTTCTCGCCCCACAAAGTCTACCTTGTTTAACATCGGCTCAATGGCTTCGGGATATTGATTGACCCTCCGGCAGGCCGTCGGGTCGCCCCGCTCCGGTTCTCCTGACGCGGAACGTAGCGACCACACAACAGAGCCCGTATTTTCCGAAAAAAAGAAGTAGATGATTTGGGCTGACTTTGCCGATAAAGAAATCGCCCTCAACGGCCTTATTTGCCTCCAAGCTATGTCAATTCAGAAAAGACAGGAAGCCTGGACAAGAATCGTGGGCACGAGAGGTGCAAAGTCGTACCGACTGTCCTGACTGAGAATGATTCCGGGTCGCCGCCATCCTATTATTATCGAAAGCGTTTGCTGGTGCCGCCAACGGGACCTCCCGTGCTGCCGGCCGCTTTCCCAGCATCGAAAACAACGGCGATCCCCAGTACTTTTCGGCCCCATCCGGGCAGGCGCTTGGGCGTTCTTGTTGGGTCTGTTCATCACGGCAGGCTGCACTCTCATCCCCAAACCTGCCGTCCAGCCGATGATCCATAATCCTTTTCCACAAATTCATAAAGTTGCCGTGGCCCCGTTCTTTAACCTCTCCACCGAACCCACTCTCGACGGCCGACAGGTGGCCATCGCGTATTACAACGAACTCCAGGAAATTCCCGGATTTGAGGTGATTCCGGTGGGGGTGGTGGAGAGAGCCATGACCATCCACCGAATCAGCCTCAACAGCGCGGCGGACGCGCGGCGTTTGGCCCAGGTCCTGGGGGCCGACGCCGTCGTGGTCGGTGCCGTGACGGAGTATTCCCCCTATTACCCACCCCGCTGCGGTCTGCAGGTGGAATGGTACGCCGCCAACCCCGGCTTTCACCCCGTGCCACCTGGTTACGGTCTGCCATGGGGAACGGATGAGGAACGTCACATTCCCCGCCGGCTGCTTCTGGAAGCCCAGATTGCCTACGCCCGGGGCGCTCTCTCGGAAGCCACTCCGCAGTGTGATGCGGCCACTGCCACGGCCTGGAGTTCGAGGGCTCCAGGGACGCCCGACGGTGCCGTCCCGAAATCCGCGTCGGGTGCGGCAGAAAATGACATCTCTCCAGAAAAGCTCGTGCCCCAACCAACTCCTGCGAACCCGCCGTGTATGCCGACGAATGAGCCATTTCTCGTTCACACCCGGGTCTATAACGGGGGAGACGAGCGCTTTACCCGGTTGCTCCAGGAGTATGCCCGATTCCGAAATGACGCGCAGCTCAGCGGATGGCAGCCCTACCTTGCGAAAAGTGATGAATTCCTGCGTTTTTGTTGCCGCCTGCATATTTGGGAAATGTTGACCGCACGGGGAGGTGCCGACGAAATCGAAGTGACGTGGCGGCCTCCCGTCGTCCGATAAGAGAAATAAAGGTTGGAACCTGGCGAAAACAACCTGGCATCTTCGACATTTCGGCGAGAGTCAACTACCAGAGGAGTGCCCGAGTCGTGAGCCGAGAAATCAACGTCATCGCTTTGATCAAGGGAGGGGAGCGTTACATCTTCCTCTATGATGACGACAACCGTCTGGAAATGATCCGCACGTTGGGACGGTTCGCTGCCCATCCCGAATTGAGTTTCAGTTGGTACGATGCAGCCGTCCTGAGCCAGAAAATCCGCCAGGAGGCACGCCGACGGGCACTGCAAAATCGCTTCAAAGCCAAACAGCCGGCCGATCCCGACGATCACGCCTGACCGTCAACAACGGTGGGCGCTGAGCGGAATCGCTCTCCCAAACTTCCCGCACGAGATCTTTCCGTAAGAAATTTCAAACTTTCTGGAAGGCGGGTATGCAGTCGGCCATCGGGCAGTTTTTGCGGTATCTCGCCGTCGAGAAGAACGCCTCGGCCAACACAATTAAGAGCTACCGCGAAGATCTCACGGCTCTCGTGGAATATCTCACAGACGCCTACGGCGGTCGGTGCCCCTCTCCTGATCAGGTCACGACTCTCGATCTGCGGGGTTATGTGGCTGCGATGCACGAGGCGGGCTACGCCCCAGGAACGATCGCCCGACGGCTCGCCAGTCTGCGGAGTTTTTTCCGCTTCGGAATGCGCCAGGGATGGGTGAAAGAGAACCCCGCCAAACCGCTCCGCAATCCCCGCAAGCCACGCAATCTGCCGCACGTCCTTTCCACTGAGGATGTGCAAAAACTCCTGGAGGCCCCGCCGGCATCCTCTCCCATGGGCTTGCGCGATCGGGCAATCCTGGAAACACTCTATTCGGCAGGGCTGCGCATCAGTGAACTCGTCGGTCTCAATGATAGCGACGTGGATCTGGCAGCAGAGATCGTGCGGGTTAGGGGCAAGGGGCGTCGCGAACGCCTCGCCCCGCTCGGTTCCTTCGCGGTAAGGGCGATACGCCGCTGGCTGGCCGTGAGAAAGCTCCATCCCAGTTTGCGTGACCAGCCTGATCGTCCGCTTTTTGTCAATCGGTTTGGTCAGCGGTTGACGACCCGAAGTGTCGCCCGAATGCTGGAAAAATATCTCCGTCAAACCGGCCTGGATCGCCGCACAACTCCCCACACGCTTCGCCACAGTTTCGCCACGCACCTCCTTAACGCGGGGGCAGATATCCGCAGCGTCCAGGAGTTGCTGGGACACAAAAGCCTCGTCACCACGCAGATTTACACGCACCTGACAACCGCCAACCTCAAGGCTGTGTACGAAAAAGCCCATCCCCGGGCAAGGTAAGAGGGTGGGGTGTAGACACCATCATCCTGTCACAGGCTGCGTGGGGAAAGCCAAGCGATTACCGGTAGGGCAATTCGTGAATTGCCCATACAACGTTGGAGGGACCCGCTTGTCGGGTCCGGTGAACACCGATTGATCACCCATTCCTTTTGACCGGGCACGACAAGCGTGCCCCTCCGAAAAATTCCGGAGGGACCTGCTTGTCAGGTCCACATCCCGACGTCGGATAGTCTATGTCGCCGATCGCGCTGCGTCTATCTCCTTGCTTGTATCTACTTGGTTGCCTCGCTAACTGTAAAGGCACTTCATGAATTGCCCCTGCAACCATTGAGCCTCTGGGCGCTCGCGGATTTCCACAAGTGGGGCATGGACCAGGCGTGGGATTTGTGGAACACGTTCCGTCTTGATGATATAACAGGAACGAGACGCGGGACTTAAAACAGCCAACCCGGCCGCGTCGCCTCAATCCATGTCTTCGATCTACTTTTGGGGAGGTCACTTCCATGGTTGCGTCACGGCAAAGAGTTCCAATGGCCTGGCGTGTCACAGGGCGATTTTTCTGCACACTGGCGGCCGCCGCTGTGTTTCTGGTGGGGACGTCTCGCCTCCATGCAGCCAACACAAACTCAGCCGAGGCTCCGCAAAAAGCCAGTTCGGCTTCGGCCGCCACCAAGACGCCCCCCAATATCGTGATCATTCTCGCGGACGACATGGGCTACTCCGACCTGGGCTGCTACGGCGGTGAGATTGAGACGCCGCACCTCGATCGCCTGGCGGCCAACGGACTGCGATTCACCCAGTGTTACAATTCCGCTCGGTGCTGGCCTTCGCGAGCAGCCATCATGACGGGCTATTACCCCCAGCAGGTGCGGCGGGATACCGTCCCCGGCGTGCGCAGTGGTGGGAGCGGAGTGCGGCCGGCGTGGGCCCCGCTTCTGTCGGAAGTCCTGAGACAGCACGGCTACCGGTGTTACCATTCGGGAAAATGGCACATCGACAAACAGCCCTGGACCAGCGGCTTCGATCACAGCTACGTACTCAACGATCACGATCGTTTCTTCCATCCCAAGAATCATCAGGAAGATGGCCGTGCCCTTCCCACCCCCGGCCCTAACGACGGCTACTATGCGACCACGGCGATTGCGCAGTATGCGGTGAAGTATCTGGCAGAACACGCCACGGAGTACCGCGAAAAACCGTTCTTCCTCTATCTGTGCTTCACGTCTCCGCACTTCCCGCTCCAGGCACCACAGGAGGTCATCGCCCAGTACCGCGATCGTTATCGGGTGGGGTGGAACGTCATTCAGCAGCAGCGGGGCAAGCGGCTTCTGGAAATGGGTCTTGTTCGCAATAGCCCGCCACCCATGGAGGTCCATTTGGGCCCCCCGTATGACTTCCCGGAAGCATTCAAGATTCTCGGGCCAGCCGAGGTGAAATACCCCATCCCCTGGAATGAACTCACCCCTGACCAGAAGGAATTCCAAACCACCAAGATGGCGATTCACGCTGCCATGGTCCACATCATGGATGAGGCGGTGGGCATGGTCGTGGAGCAACTCCAGAAAATGAGCGTCCTGGACAACACGGTGATCTTCTTCGCCTCCGACAACGGTGCCAGTGCCGAGATCATGGTACGTGGCGACGGCCATGATCCGCAGGCTCCGATGGGCAGCGAAAAGACTTTTCTCTGCCTGGGCCCGGGATGGTCGAGTGCTTCCAACACCCCCTTCCGCCGCCACAAAACGTGGGTTCACGAAGGCGGTATTTCCACTCCGTTCATTGTGCATTGGCCTCAGGGCATCACCGCCCGCGGAGAACTCCGCCATACCCCCGTGCACTTCGTGGATGTTTTTCCAACGGTCCTCGAGCTGGCGGGAATTTCCATGCCCGACCGTTGGAATGGAGAGGAGCGTCCCGAGCCGCCGGGAAAAAGCATCGTGCCGCTTTTCACCAAAGATGGAACCGTGGAACACGATTTCTTCTGGTTCCTGCACGAGGGAAATCGGGCGATCCGCGCTGGCGACTGGAAGCTGGTTGCCGCCCGGGGCGATCCTTGGGAGTTGTACAACCTAGCCGAGGATCGCGGCGAAACGAATAATCTTGCAGCGAAATTACCAGAAAAGGTGGCAGAACTGGAAAGCCTCTGGAACCGGCTGTGGGAGCAGTATCAGCAGGATGCCAAACGTGACCTGCCGGAAACTCCCGCCTCCAATACAAAACCACGAAAAGCCGGTTGACAGGGTGGCCTGACCGGCGCCGAGTAAAAACGACTTTTGCGAAGGCTGAAGCCTTCGCCAAAAAGCGGCGATGAATCGCTGCACTCCACGGAGCGCGGGGCTTTGGCCCGCTTTCCACGCGGGATTTCAGTCCCCCGGTAAACACCAATTGATGATCGAACGTTGCACGGCGGACGTGACAAGCACGTCACTCCGAGAAAAGCGGACCTGACCAGCAGGTCCCTCCGAAAACTCGGAGGGGCACGCTTGTCGTGCCCGATGAGGAGGAATGGGTGATCAATCGGTGTTCATCGGACCCGACAAGCGGGTCCCTCCGTATCCGGTAGGGGCAGTTCATGAATTGGCCCTACCCGGGGACCGCTTGCGTGGTTCCGGCAAAACACCGCAAACGGCAAGGTTGGGAAAGCTAAAGCCTTCGCCAGAAAGCGGCAATGAATCGCCGCACTCCACGGAGCGCGGGGCTTTAGCCACGCCGAAAACCAGCCGTTCGGGAACCTGAACAGCCGGACGGCTACTTGCGGAAATGCTCCAGAAACAGGGTGCGAAGCGAACCGAGGCGAGCTTCCGTGCGCTGGGCGAGACTGCCCGGAACGCCGTAGTTCTGGATGGTCCGAAGATAATCTGTCAGCTCCTGCCGAGCAGCAACCGGCCCGTGAATAAAGAAATGCACCCAGGCCCACGACCATCGATACGCGCTGCCATCCATGTCTTCCATGCGGGCGATCTGTTCCAGCTTGTTCAAAGAGGGGACATAGCCCAGTCGGGCCCAGAAGCGGACAGCCTTGTAATAGGGGTGCCCAAACACCCGATCGCCCGGTGGGGCCTCGAAATACTCCGCCAATCCTTCATCAAGCCACAGGGGCACCATGGGCAAAGCCGTATGCAAGAGGGCGTGGGTCGCCTCGTGCCGCAGGTCGGTGGCCAATTCCCGACTGCGATAGGCCAGCACGAACGCCCGTCCGGAACGCTCAAGGTACAGTGCTCGGCGATACGGAGCATCCGGAAATTCCCGCCGCAAAAACTGCTGATATTCACGCTGGGAATCAAACAGCAGCACTGTGACCGGGCGCTGGCCCAGCTCAATCCCCAGCGCCGATTGGATATCCTGGGCGAGATGCCCGAGGCCGTCGATGAGCTCTTCAACCTGGTCAAGGGGGAATTGGGCGTAGATGGTGAAGCCGCCGATGGCGCGACTGTCCACCCAAACCCCCTGCGAGGTCACCACCGGACCCGGAAAACTCGATTGCCCGAGGATGGCCAGAAGGAGTGCCGCCAGCACGCTGCACCTGCTTTCGCGATTTTGTCCATTGAGTGGTGTGTTGTGCTTCAACCGGCCAATCGCCGCCACGCCCGCCGCCAGAACGGTTCCGCCGCTTCCACTCGTTCCAAACTTTGGACGGGCATCCCTTGCACAATCCTGGCGGGATTGCGACGGCAGAGGATATCCGCTGCATCCCGGCCCAGGCGCCGAGCAATGTGCCGGGTAGCTTCCCCCATGGTTGGCGGTCGGCCGCGAACTCCATGGCCGTCGCTGGCCACCACGTGTACTCGTCCGGTCAGAAGGAGTTCTTCGGCAAACTGCCGCACGGCCGGTCCAAAAGCCCCCGTCAGGCTTCCCGCCGTCAGTTGAAGCAGAGCCCCGGCGGACAACACTTCCTCGAGCTTCTCTGGGTGCCGCAAGAGGGCCGTGTTCCGCTCGGGATGCGTGAGAATGCCGGTCACCCCCACCCGCTTCAATTCCCGCAATAGCGAATCGAGGGGGAGATAGATATCGTGGGGAAGCTCTAAAAGTACGTAGCGGCCAGTGCCCACCGTGGAGACCTCGCCCCTTTTTACAGACTCAACCAATCCCTCATCGATCCGCACATCGGCGCCGGTGAAGACTTCGAGCGGCATAGCGGCCTCCCGCAACCGACGCCTCAGTTCCTCGCAGCGGCTGGCAATCACCGCCGGGGTGTTCTGCTGGTATCGGCCACGCTGATGGGGAGTCGCCACGATCCAGGCAGTACCCTCGCGCACGGCCAGCCGGGCCATTGCCAGAGCCTGATCCCAATTCGGCGGTCCGTCGTCCAGTTCCGGAAGAATGTGGCAATGGATGTCCACCCAACCCGGGGGTAGAGAACCCGCGTGTCCCATCCGTGTGCGACTCTTTCCTGCGACTTGTTTAATGGGCAATTGAAACAGTCGGCCTGCGACCCATCACCTGACCGAGTGGAAGATTAGGCACTGCCGCCGAAACAGGTCAAGGGCATTCAGGAGTGACTCAGTTCTACCCACTCATGGCTAGATCAAATGCCCAAGTGGTGGAGGGACAATTCATGAATTGCCCCCATCCGAGGAACGCTTGTTTGGGTGCAGGAAAACACCGCAAACGCAAGGTTGTGAAGGCTAAAGCCTTCACAAAAAGCGGCGATGAATCGCCGCACTCCATGGAGTGCGGGGCTTTAGCCCCGCTTCGGGTAAGGGACTTCAGTCCCGGATGAAGGGGAATGGATGATTGAACGTTGAATGACGGACGTGACAAGCACGTCCCTCCGGAATATTTCGGAGGGGCACGCTTGTCGTGCCCGGTAAGGAGGGATGGGTGATCAATCGGTGTTCATCGGACCCGACGAGCGGGTCCCTCCGACGTTGTAGGGGCCATTCATGAATTGCCCCTACCCGGACACTGCCATTTCGGGACGATCGATTGGGCGTTGGGACGATTCTTGGATTGCCCCTGCTATCAGCGAAGTGGTGCTGTTTTTACGACGCACCGCACATTGTCAGCCGATAATCGCCTTGGCTGTGGGCAAATCCCCACAAAACGGGGATTTCGGCTGCGACCAGACGGGACACAAAAACGAGGGATACCCACGAGGTGGCGACTAGATCCACCTAAAATATCGGTACTTTTGCCGTCGCGCCGGGAACTTCCCTAACATACTGGGGAACTAGGTAACCCGGCAATCGGCGGCGAAGCTCCGCAATAATCTCCCGCCCGCGATGCTCCGGTACCTCAAAATGATGGGCACCGGCCACTCTATCGAGCTGGTGGAGATAATACGGCATCACGCCGAGCTCCGAGAGCTTCTCATACAACTCCACGAGCACCTCGGGCGAATCGTTGACTCCCGCCAGAAGAACGGACTGCACAAACAGGACGGCCCCCGTGGCGCGAAGCCGGAGAATCGCGTCGCTCACAGGATTGTCAATCTCCCGCGGGTGGTTCGCGTGCAGGACGATAACTTTTGTCAACGGGCAGCGTTCGAAGGTGGCCAGCAGGTCGGCCGTCACCCGTTGCGGGATGACAATCGGCATTCGCGTATGCACCCGAACGCGCCTCAGGTGGGGAATATCTGCCAGTGCCTTCAACCAGGCTTTCCATTCGGGATCGTCAATAATCAAGGGCTCTCCCCCGCTGAATATAACCTCTGTTACGTCGGGGTGGGTGGAAAGGTACTCCACCACGCTGGCAATTAAACGCGGCTGGACACCGGTGGACGTCTCTTTCTCCGCTTGCTTGCCGGCAAGGGCCTGGGCATAGGGAAAATGCCGCCGAAAGCAGTACCGGCAATGGACGGGACAGGCCGGGTGCGTTACGATAAGAATTCTGCCGTGGTACTTGGCGAGGATCCCGGGCGCTGTCAGCGCGGCCTGCTCCTGGAGCGGATCGGTCGTGAATCCCTCCACCGCCTGCGTTTCCTCCCAAACGGGGAGGAACTGACGGAGCACCGGGTCGTGAGGATCGCCCTTCCGGATGCGGGGAAGGACGGTTCGCGGCAACAGGAGGGGAAATCCTTTCCCGGCCTGCCGGGCGTGTTCGGCCAGGGAGCTTGGGAGGTCCAGCTCGCGGCACAGTTCCTGGGGATCCCGAATCGCCTCCGCTAAAACAGTTTTCCAGTCTGGTGCCCCGAGAGAACCAGACTGACATTCGCCGGGCCAAGCAGCTTCAGAGGTTGTAAAGGCGGAGGACGATTTCACGGGGCTAATGTTGAACAAATGATTAGCGTCTGACCTGACTTGGGGACTGTACTCAAATACTTGGCTGGGATGGATCCCGCTGTCGCTGCGAACTGGCAACCACGGCTCGACGCAGGGGCAAGCCGTTATTTATTCTTAACACGGCTTTTCGTTCATCGTACCGGTATTGGCACGAGGTGGGAAGCCTCCGAAAACATAGTGCGGTGCTGTTGGTAAGGTTAAGCTTACGCCTGGGCGATAGGTGAATATTCCGCGGCAATTGCAAGCACAATCGAAACGAGAGGGTTGGAGACGTGGCCACTTACAACACAAGCGAATTTCGCAAGGGTTTAAAGGTTCAGCTTGACGGCGAACCCTACCTGATGATCGAATGCACGTTCGTCAAGCCGGGGAAGGGTCAGGCTCTTTACAAATGCAAGCTGAAAAACCTGATCCGCAACACGGTCATCGACCGCACATACAAGAGCGGCGACACCATCGAAGCTGCCGATGTGGAAGAGGTCGATGCTCAATTCCTTTACCGGCAGGGCGATTCGTTCATTTTCATGGACAACAACACGTTCGAGCAGTACGAATTGACCAAGGATCAGGTGGATGAGGCCTGGAAGTATCTTAAGGAGGGCATGCCGTGCACCATGCTCCTCTTCAACGGCAAGCCGATCTCGGTAACACCGCCCAACCACGTGGTTCTTCGCGTCGAATACTGCGAGCCTGGTGTCCGCGGGAACACGGCCACCAACGTGACCAAACCCTGCCAACTGGAGACCGGCGCAGAGATCATCGTTCCGGCATTTGTCGAAATCGGCGACCTCATCAAGATTGACACACGCACCGGTGAGTACATTGAACGCGTCAAGGAATAACACCGGCCGGATGACGCCCCCTCCGGAATGATGGATGCCCAATCGCCCGACAATGATTTTCGACCCACAGCTCCGTGGGAAATTTTGCGCTTACGCGCAGCGCTGTTAGAGGAATTTCGGCAATTCTTTAAGGAGCGGGGATTTCTGGAAGTGGAAACCCCGCTTCTTTCGCATGATACGGTGGTCGACCGCCATCTCGACCCGTTTTCCGTCTTTGACGTGGAGCGCCCGGAAGAGATCCAACCCAACACGCCGCGATATTATCTGCAAACCTCACCAGAATTCGGGATGAAAAGACTTCTCGCCAGCGGTGGCCCGGGGGCCATTTATCAGATCACCCGGGCGTTTCGACGCGGCGAGATAGGCCATCTGCACAATCCCGAATTCACCATCGTCGAGTGGTATCGCGTGGGTGACGATTATCAGTCGGGGATGGAACTGCTTGCCGATCTGGCGGAAAGAATCCTCAAGAGCGGACGGCCGACCATTTGCACCTACAGCGAGGTTTTCCAGGACGCCGTGGGAATCCACCCTCTGGAAGCCAGCGGCTCGCAACTTCAGGGCGTTGCCCGCTTTCTCGGGATCGTCTGGCCCGAGTCTTTGGCCGTGGAGGACCGTGATGGCTGGCTCGATCTGCTGTGGTCGGAGTGCGTCCAACCCCGGCTGGGACACGATCGACCTGTGATCGTTTGCGACTATCCAGCCAGTCAGGCCGCGCTCGCTGTCGTGCGGACCGACACGCCACCCGTGGCCGAGCGCTTTGAATTGTTTTTCCGTGGCGTGGAGCTGGCCAACGGGTACCACGAATTGCGCGACCCGGAGGAGCTGCGAAGGCGGATTCGCGCGAGCAACGCTCAGCGGATCAGCGATGGCAAGAGCCCGCTGCCCGAGGAAAGCCGCCTCCTGCGCGCCATGGAACACGGCCTACCCCCGTGCGTCGGCGTGGCCTTGGGATTTGACCGCGTCGTCATGCTGCGTGCCGGCGCGCACTCGCTGCGAGAAGTCCTCGCCTTTCCGTTCGACATCGCCTGAGCAGGCCCACTCTAGGCGTCTTCGGTGTGAAGCAAAAGACGAACTCCGGCCCGACGCTGATTGTCCAACGCTTGAAACCCGCATCAGCGCTGAGTTGTCCCCGCTTTGGCTCCCTCCTGCAAAGGCGCGTGACGGCCGGCAAGGTCTTGAGAAGGGTAAGCCGGAGGGACCTTTTTGGAGGGACCCGCTTGTCAGGTCCGCATATCGGAGGGACCCGCCTGTCGGGTCCGATGAACACCGATTGATTGCCCATCGCTCCTCATCGGGCACGACAAGCGTGCCCCTCCGAGGTTCGTCGCACGCCGGGGAAGGTGTCCCTCCCATAGACTTCTGCGTCGATTGACAAATTCTTCGAGTAGGCCGACAGGGCCCCGGCGGGACCCTGGTCAAGGCCGCGATAATGCTCCATACGCGGGAAAGCTGAGAGTTTTGCTATCCTTTTGAACATCACACCATGGTTTGGGTATGTATGCAACGATCGTTGGGTATTGCCCGCGGTTGTGTCAAAAAATTTTTAAGAAACGAGTTGCAAGCGCGAGTCGCAGGGTTAAAATAGGGGCGGCCTGGAAAACTTATCACGCGGTGCGAACGGTCGCTCGTTCGACGCGGTTCGTTATGTTTCCCAGCACGGGAGAGGTGCCATGGTAGCGCGAGTGCTTCGCCGGTTTCTGGGAGCGGTGCTGTTGCTCGGGTTGGCCATGCCCGGAATTGCCACGGCGGGTGATGTGCAAATCGATCTCGACCCTGCGCTGGATCTCTTTGGGGATCAGATTGAGGTTATCCAGGGCTACAATTGGGGTGGAGATTGGGCCCTCGCCTTTGGAATTTACGATACCGGCGCGAGTGTCGTCAGCCTCTCGGCAACTGATCGCGCTTTCTTCGATTTGATGGGAGCACCGGCGCCGATCAAGGTGCCGGACGGGGCCGTGGCGGACGCCATCGACGGCGTGATCGTGGGCGACGTCTCCATGCCGATGACATTCTGGACGGATGGACTGCACGCGGTGTCTTTCTCCTGGGATGCGTTCCTGGGCTTTGATTTCAGCTACGACCTGACCGGCGGCGTCACGGTCCCTGGGGTGCAGGTGTTTGTGGGGACGGAGACTGGCAGCGCACAGCTCCCCAACATCGCTGGGACACCGATCCACTTCGGCACGATACCAGGGGGCAGTTTGCCCGCCGCGAAGGTCGATATGCTGGGATATGAGTTCGACCTCGGTGCGTTTTTTGCTGATGATCCGACCTGGGCACCCCTTTTTGCAGGAATCGTCCTCTACATGCCGGACCTGAGTTTCGTGGCAGCGGGCACACGCCTTGCCGGCATCCCCGGGACGACCACCGATCCAGTGCGGATTCCCCTGACTCCCTTCGGTCCGGAAAACTACAGCAACCCGGGAGATGAAGTGACCGTGGCCCCCAACCCTGTTCAGGAGCAAGTCTCTCTCGGTGAAGCACTGGCCACCGTAACCAATGCCGTTTTTCTCTTTGACACCGGGGCCGCCATCAGTGTGATTAGCACGGCAATTGCTCAGGCGCTCGGTTTTGATTTGAATTCGCCAGAGACCACAATCGACATCGTGGGTGCGGCAGGGAGCCCGATCACCGTGCCCGGCTTCACCGTGGATTGGCTGGCATTGCCCATCGACACGGATTTTGACGGGGTAGTGGATGGCCAACTCCGCTTCACCAACGCGCCTGTGTTTGTCGCCGATCTGGTGGAGGGACTTGACGGCATCCTGGGGATGAACCTGTGGAACAGCGCGCGAGAATTTCTGTACGACCCGTACGACCCACTCGGTCCTTCCCTTCAGGCCACTTTCCTTCTCCAGCGCGAGACGCTCTCACCAGAAGAACAGGAGGCACTGGGGAGCCTGGCCGAGGCGAATCCGCTCTTCGGCCAGTTGTTTGGGATTTCAAGTGGGCCTCTTTCATTCCCGCGGTTTGAAATTCGGGGTGGGCCCACGGGTGGGGAGGTCATCCCTGAACCGAGCACGGCCTGTCTGCTAGCGCTGGCTGCCGGAGCCCTGGGGCTGTGCTACGGGCGCCGCCGAAAAACTTCCCCGCGCGGCACGCCCATCATCGCCGTATGACGCATCTCCCCAGGGCACGCGGATTGGCTTTGGATCCATCGCTGCTTGCGCTGATCTTCTAACCCCAACTCCCTCGGCACACCGCCCGGGCTATACAACACCGCACGGAGGTGAAACTCTCGTCTCCGTTTCCAGATTTGACTCGTGTACCTGTCCTGGGCAAGCCCAAGGCACGCTGGGCACGGTTCTGCGGGCGCCAAGATTTGTGCCTTCCTGGTATTCAATTTGCACACCCATATTGCGGCGTTCTTAAAGCCTTGACTCAGGATTCTTCATGGCAGCCAACTGTCAGTTTGACAGGAAACACGTCAAAGAGAAATGGAATAATGTAGCGCTCGTGACTACACGCAACACTGTTGTGCTACATTTCTCGCTCCATTGGCAACGAAGTTCGTAGATGATTGCGCTAGGCCGGGATGGGGCCGAGGGCGAAAAACGCCATTCGGTTATGATAAGGAGGTCGAGACAATCACGATGAGTCGTTGCTCACTTTCAAGAGGGGCTTCCTTGAAAAAGATTCGCTTCGTGTGATGGGGGTGGGCTGCAGCCCAGGAGTGAACTAACCTTACTTACCCATTTTCAGAAAGGAGGACACGACCATGTCGCGCTGGATCGACGCAGTGCGGAGACACTACCTTTTGACCCTTATTGGAATTGTGACGCTCCTCACGGGGAGTGGTCTTCTGGTGGGAAGTTTGGAAAGCCAGGAGCACGGGACCAAGCTCAATCTTGCCGCTCCCAAACCCAAGGCGGCTTCTCCGCAGCATGAGTTTGCCAATCAGTTGTCAGCGGCATTCCGCCAGGCCGCCCAGGAGGTTTTGCCCAGTGTGGTGATGATTCGGACGTTTGCCCAGGCCGGTGGCGGGCGGGACCAAACGCTCTCCCCCTTTGAGGAAGATCCTTTCCAGGGAACTCCGTTCGACGACATGCTGCCGCCGGAATTCCGATACTTCTTCCGCCGTGGTCCGATGCCGCCCCGCGTCATTCAGGGGCTTGGTTCCGGCGTGATCATCGACCCTTCCGGCGTGATCCTCACCAACTCCCACGTCGTGGATGAACAGGGCAAGGTTATTGTGCGGCTTCACGACGGACGTGAGTTCCAGGCCGTGGATGTAAAGACCGATCCCAAGACGGACCTTGCCCTGGTGTGGATCAAAGGCGCCACTGGACTGAAGGCTGCCGTCCTCGGTGACAGTGATCAGGTGCAGGTGGGTGACTGGGTTCTGGCTCTCGGTCAGCCCTTCGGACTGGAGGGAACCGTCACCGCCGGAATTGTCAGCGCCAAGGGCCGCGGCCTCGGCCTTGCCGTGCGGGAGAACTTCATTCAGACCGATGCCGCGATCAACCCGGGGAATAGCGGCGGTCCGCTCGTTAATCTGGACGGTGAAGTCATCGGCATCAATACGGCTATCAGCACCCGGTCGGGCGGATATGAAGGAGTCGGCTTCGCCATCCCATCCAACCTGGCCAAGTTTGTCGCCACTCAGCTTGCAGAAAAGGGCGTCGTGCGGCGCGGATACCTGGGCGTGGCGATTCAGCCGATCGAGGGAGATTTGGCGTCCCAGCTTGGCGTGAAACCGCATGAAGGCGTGCTCGTGGCTGAGGTGTATCCCAACACACCGGCGGCCGTGGCCGGGATTAAGTCGGGCGACGTGATCCTCAGCTTCGACGGGAAACCGGTGACCGCGCCTAATGAGCTGCAAAGCCTCGTAGAGGAAGCGACGATCGACGCACCCCACAAGGTGGAGATCCTCCGCGATGGCAAGAAAACCACGCTCGAGGTCGTCGTCCGCGAGCAACCCGCGGAATACGGGATGGAGCGTGTGCCGGGGCGTCTCCGTCGGGGCGGTCGCCCGATGCCGCGGGAGAACGAGAGTTTTGCCAAACTGGGCATCCAGGTGGAAACGCTGACCGCTGATGTGGCCCAGCAACTTGGCCTTGACATTAAAGAAGGGGTGGTCATCACGAACGTGAGCCCGGGCAGCCCCGCGCAGTTGGCCGGTTTGGAAGAAGGGATGGTGATTGTGGAGGCCAACCGCCAGAAGGTGACCAGCGTCGGCGATTTGACCAAGGCCCTGCAGGCGAAACCGCTGAGTGAAGGCGTCCTTCTTCGGGTGGTCACGCCTGAGGGCGTCTCACGGTATGTGGCGATTCGCGTGAGCGAATAAGCCACGTTTTCTGGCCCCCGATTTTCTGCCCAACCCGTCCGACGGCGTCACGGTCTTCTTTGGGACTGTGGCGCCGTTTTTCTGTTTGATTGACGCTTTAACGTGATTCGCGGCAACTCTGATGATCACTTCTGGTAAAAGCCGTATTCATACGCGGCATCGTAAAGAGCCACGATGTTTTCCGGAGGCACACCGGCCTGAATGTTGTGGACGTTGTTAAAGACGTACCCGCCGCCGGGCTTCCAGATCTCGAGATTGCGACGGACGTGTTCGCGAATCTCCTGCGGTGTGGCATACGGAAGCACGTGCTGCGCGTCGATGGCACCGCCCCAGAAGACCAGCCGATCACCCCATTGGGTCTTGAGCGTCTGGGGATCCATACCCCGGGCACTGATCTGCACCGGATTGAGAATGTCGATCCCGTTATCGATCAAATCCGGAATATAGACGGAGCACGCACCACAGGTGTGATACCAGATTTTTGCCCGGGTGTGCGTGCGAATGTACTGGACCAGCTTCTTCTGCCGGGGTTTGACAACCCGGCGGTAAAACTCGGGGTTGAAAAGCGGTCCGTTTTGACCGGTCAGGTCATCGCCGATCATGATGACATCGACGAGGTCACCCACCTCCTGGAGGAACACGCGGAACCAGTCGAGCCAGAATTGCAGCGTGCGGTCGAGGAGGGCCTCGCAGAATTCCGGTTGCTCGATCATATCCATAAACCATCGCTCCAGGCCCCGCATATACCAGCAGATTTCGTACACCACTCCGGAAATGCCGCTCACCACAGCGTAGGGTGTCTCTTCCCGGAGCCGCCGGGCCTCTTCCCGCAAGCCCACAAAACGTGACGGATCATCACCGCGGGGAAACGGATAGTCCTCGAGGTCCCGCAAGGTCGCCTCTGCCAGCGGATGATAGGTGATGTCCATATAGAGGCCGTCCTCTGCGGGCATGGACCACCGCACACCGAATTCGTCCACGAGATCAAACCATCGCTTGCCATTGCGGACGGCCTCGGTGATTCCGCCTTTCCAGTTTTCCGACGGTTTGGCAAAAATGTATCGCGTGTCGATGCGAAAACGCTGCAGCACCCGTTCAGAGGGCCGGGCAAGTTGCTGGACCGCATCCATGATGTCGATCTTTTCCTCCCAGCCGAGGTGCTTGACCAGAGCCTCGTAGGCCAGGCGATGGATTCCGGTTTGGTTCCCACCCAAATCGAGCGGCACGCGATCCGGTTCCTGATGATTGAGGGCCGCCAACACCCGTTCCCGCGGAAGCATCGTTTCCTTTGCCATGGCCTGAGCCTTTCTCCTGGAAATTCAAAAAAACGTTTTTCCCAATCGCCTAATGATCCGCCACGATTCATCCTGTTGTTGGTGGAAGATTATCTTGTTCTGCCACGTGCGGAATTGTCTTCGCAGCATCGCTGTCCGAGGCTTGGCTTGAAAAATACCCCACTGTGAACGTCTGAACAAGTCATGCGGGGACTTCCGTTCGGTTCGGGCCGGCCGCTGCGGTGATATAATTGCGAAAACGGGAAAAACAAAAACGCCTGACGACAGAAACGCCATGCGCCGGTGGCCGAGATTATTTTCACGCCGGCGGCCGATCAATTCGGGAAATGTCTCCACGCCACATCCAAGGCATGCAGGGCGGAGGAGCAGCGGCGAATTTCAGAGATGCCGCTGGACTCGCCAGGGAAAAGGGCAACGGATACGCGAGCAAAACTCTGGTGATGCCCTGTCTGCGATCAGCCTAACAAGGCGGCCGAATCCAGCTTGATCGAGACGAACGCGCATCACCGTGGGACGCTGTGAGGTAGCATGATGCATCAGATCGTCCACGACAGTCATGAAAAAACGCATGTCGCGCTGGTGTCGCTGCTGGCTGCGGCCGGGCTGACCGCTGCGAAACTCGTCATTGGAATTCTTACCAACAGTTTGGGCATCATCTCCGAGGCACTTCATTCCGGTCTCGATCTGGTGGCCACCGGCATGACCCTATGGGCGGTCCGCATCGCCGAACGTCCGCCAGATGCCGAGCATCGTTACGGCCACGGCAAGTACGAGAATCTCTCCGCACTGGGCGAAACGCTGCTGCTTCTGGTGGTCTGTGTGTGGGTCATATACGAAGCCATCCACCGTCTGTTTTTTCGGGGCGAAGTGGAAATCACGCCCAGCGTCTGGGCCTATGTGGTGATCCTCGGTTCGATTGCCGTGGATCTCTGGCGGTCGCATCGTCTGAAGGAAGCAGCCGAGAAGCACAACAGTCAAGCGCTCGAGGCGGACGCCCTTCATTTCGCTTCCGACGTCTGGTCGTCGCTCGTCGTCCTGGGGGGCTTGATCGGCGTTTCACTGTCCGAGTGGCTGGGATGGCCCTGGCTGATGCAGGCCGACTCAGTAGCTGCGATCATTGTGTCGGTCCTCGTGGCAGTCGTGTGTTTGCGTCTCGGAAAACGCGCGGTGGATGCGCTCACCGACCGCACATCCCGGCAACTCACGGGGGTGGTGGAACGCTCGGCGATTGGGGTCGAGGGAGTGGAGGGAGTACGGAATGTCCGCGTCCGACAGAGTGGTCCGAGCGTCTTCGCCGACATGACCATCCTGGTTCCGCGCGATCTGGGGCTGGAAAAGGCTCACGCCGTGGCGCAGCAGGTCAGTTCAGCCGTGCAATCCCAAATCCCCGGCGCCGATGTGGTGGTCCACGTGGAACCGGTGGCCCGACCCGATGAAGACCTCGTCACTTCTGTCCGCATGCTGGCAAACAGTTTGGGGCTGGCCGTCCATGATGTTCGAACTTTTCGCACTCCCGAGGGGAATTCGCTGGAACTGCACGTCGAAGTGGATGCCCGGTGGAGTCTCGAACAGGCCCACGACCGAGTCTCTGAACTGGAAAGCCAGATCAAGAACGATATTCCAGAGGTTACCTCGGTCCTCACCCACATTGAACCGGAGCACCAGGACGCAGGCACGCCGACCGTCGCCCATCCCGAGGACCCGACTCTCGCTCCTTACCAGGAGGCTATCGGCGAGTTCAGCCGGGCGTACGGATCAGAACTCTCCAGCCATCAGTTGAGCATGCAAGAAACACCCCAGGGAAAGTCGCTCACGTTTCACCTGTCGATGGACGGCCAGCTTTCGATCGGCGAGGCCCACGAGATTTCCCGGCGGCTGGAAAGATTTCTCCATCAGCGGTTTCCCCAACTTGCGCGGATTACGGTCCACCTCGAGCCACACGACCACCGCGACGAGTGCGCCTGCAACAATGCGACACCGGCGCTACAGAAAACCACAATACGCGCGGACAACCGCGTTCCCGCTCAGGGCGACTCAGCGGGAGAGTCAGTTTGAGTGGAGTCACCACCCGGACCGGCGGATGACGCGATAATCTTCTCCTTTTCCGGCTGTTCCGCCGTTGGATGGTCACCATTGGAGGTCACCTTTTCGGGCTGCACGGTGCCAGCGTCATGAGCTTCCAGAGCTGGGGCAACCATTTCTTCCGCGGGGGGCGGTGAAGTCTCTTCCGCGGACACTCCTGATTTCTGCTGATCGTCTTCCGCCCTCGGCACGCCGGTCCCTTCGGTCCTTGATGCCGATTCTCCGTTCCGGGTAGATGGCTTCTTCTTGCCGCCTCCCCGTTTCTCCCGAGAAGGCTTGGCGGATGTCGTGCTAGGCCGAACAACTCCCTTGGCCGCAAAATACTGGAAAAGATCGGCGAAGCTCCGCATCGGCTGCTTGCCGGAGAGCACTTCTTCGCTCAATGGTTCGGCCGGTGGCGGAGTCTCAGGTTTACCCCGCCGCCGTGGCAATTCGACCGGCCGGGAGATACTGACTGGTGCCGGTCCCTGCTGAGGAGCCGGGGCTTCTCTCCGCCCGGGGCGTTCGGGGCGATCCTCCCGCCGTCGTCCAGCCGTCCGCTCGCTGGTACCGGCCTCGGTTTCTTGTTCTTTCTGCTGTGCGGCGGCCACAGGTTTCGCCGCTTTCCGACGCTCCGCGGCTTTCTTTTTCCGCGAAGCTCGGCCGTCGCCGGTCTGTCTCTCCGCCATCTGTTCGAGAGGCACGAGACTCAGGGAGATCCGCCGCCGTTCCCGTTCCACGTCCACCACCCAAACGCGGACCACATCTCCCACCGCGACGACGGAATGCGGATCCACCGACCGTGCATGGGGCTTCATCCGACTGCGGTGGATCAGCCCCGTGTTGGGCAACCCCACATCGACGAACGCCCCGAAATCCACCACATTGACAACCGTGCCCATCAATTCCATGCCGGGGGAGAGATCTTCCAGCCTGACAATTCCCTGTTTGAACACTGGGGGCGGTAAATCCTCGCGGGGATCGCGCCCCGGTCGAACGAATTGGGCCAGGATATCTTTCAGCAGGAGGACACCGCAGCCCAACTCGGCGGCAAGCTGCTCGGCGTTGACCTCCGCGATTTTGACAGCCAATTCCGCCTTCCGAACAGGTTTTGTCAAATCGTCCGGCGTGAACCCCAACTTTTCCAGGACCCGCGTGGCCAGTTCGTAACTTTCGGGATGGATCCACGTCGCATCGAGTGGATTCTCTCCCCCGGTGATCTTGAGAAATCCCGCCGCCTGAACGAAAGTCGTCTCGCCGATCCCCGGCACTTTCTTCAATTCCTCGCGGGTTCTGAATGGCCCGTGCTGTTGACGGTATTCCACGATCCGCCGGGCGGTGAGTTTGTTGAGGCCCGACACGTATCCCAAAAGCGCCGGGCTGGCCGTGTTCACGTCCACCCCCACGTAGTTGACGCAGGACTCGACGACCTCATCGAGGGATTCGCGGAGGTGTTTTTCCTTCAGATCGTGCTGATACAGGCCGACACCCAAGTTGGCGGGCTCGATCTTGACCAGTTCGCTCAGGGGATCCAGCAAACGCCGCCCAATGGAAACCGCACCGCGAAAGATCGCGTCCAGATGCGGCAATTCTTCCCGACCGATCTGGCTTGTGGAATAGACGCTGGCTCCCGCCTCATTGACGATGGTGTAGCCAATCCCCCGGCCTTTCAGTTCGTTTTCCAGAAGATCGGCGATGAACATTTCGGTCATCCGACTGCCAGAGCCATTCCCGATGGCAATGGCCGTCAATTGATGTTTTTCGATCATCTCGATGACCGTTTTTTTCGCCGTCTCCCGGTTGTGGCCTTTTTTCTCAATGAGGTAGATGATGCCGTGATCGAGCACATTGCCGCACTCATCAAGAGCCGCCAGTTTGCACCCCTGACGGTAGCCGGGATCAATGGCGAGGATCCGACGATCGCGGACCGGACGCTGGAGGAGCAATCGCCGGAGATTCTGGGCGAAAACCTTGACGGCGTGGTTCTCCGCCCGCTCTGTTAACTCCCGGCGAATTTCCCTCTCCAGACTGGGGAGGATCAGGCGGACCAGGGCATCCTTCGCGCAGCCGCGTAAGAAATCGGCGTGGGGATGGCCCGGCGGGATGCAGATCTCCTCTACCGCCTTCTCCATCGCCTCCATGTCCGCCTCGATCCGCACGCGAAGGACTTTCAGGGCCTCACCCCGATTGATGGCCAGGACACGGTGCGGCGGAATCTTGCGGATGGGCTCGGAAAAGTCAAAGTAATCCTCGAACTCCTTGGCCAGCTTCTCCAATTTGCGGCGTTTTTCCGCTTCCTTAGCCGCCTTCTTTGGGTCAGCCGGCGTCGCAGCGGTGGCCGGTGGTGATGCCGCCGGAGCCTCTGTGCTTCCTCCAGACGGCGCCACGGGTTGAGGCGTCGCTTCGGACGGTGCCTCTCCCGATGAGGCGGCAGCGGCCGGTGGCGTTTCTTTCTGCTCTGTAATTGACGCGGCTTCGCCCACAGCTGACGTTTCCCCGCCCTGGGAGCTTTCTCCACTCGCCACGATCTCGGGAACTGGCTCCGATGGAGGCGGAGTTTCCGTGCCGGAAACGCTCGCAGTCTCACCAAGTGCGGAAGTATTGGCTTCTACTTCCCCGGTGTTGGGCGACTCACTCGCTATTTCCGCCGGGCCTATCTCCGAGGCCCCCCCGGCCGTTTCACCGCTTGCTGAAACCGCTTCTTGACCGGCCATCTGTTCAGCGGGAGCGGCTGGCTCGACCGTTTCGGCAGTGGCGCTGGCTTCTTGCGGCGGGGATGTCCCAATACTTTCTCCCTGCGATCCGGCCGCCGACGCTTCTCCGCCCTCTCCCGCTTTTTGATCGGGTGGAGCGCTGGCCGCCTGAGCAGGTGCAGCCGCCGCCTGCACTGGTGCCTGTTCCGCTTCGGGCACCACCCGAACCGTGCGGATCACACCGGTCCTCATGAGGATATCGCGGAGACGGCCACGAAGCTCCGTCTTCTCGCTGAACATTTCCGCGAGGATATGCCCCGCTCCCAGCAGGGCGTCCGCGATGTTAAGGACTTTCTTCTCCGGATCGACGTAATCGGCGGCCCTTTTATCCAGGTCTGCACAGATGGGATCGGCGGTGAGAATTTCTTCAGCCAGATGTCCCAGGCCGCGTTCCCGGGCAACAGTCGCCAGCGTGCGCTTCTTCGGCCGGAAAGGTAAATAAAGATCTTCCAGCCGCCGGAGACTGTTGGCCGCGAGGATCTTTTTCGCCAGTTCCGGCGTCAGCTTATTTTGCGACTCGATCGCCCGCAGGATTGTCTGTTTCCGTTCCGCCAACTGGCGCAACTTTTTCACCCGGGTGGCGATGGTGCGGATCTGTTCCTCGTCCAACCCACCCGTCTGATCCTTCCGGTACCGCGTGATGAACGGCACCGTATTTCCGGCATCGAGAAGTTCGACGACTGCCTGAATTCGGGATTCCGGAATGTTCAGATCCCGTGCCAGTGAACGGAACGAAACCGTGACTTCAACTGTGGCCATGGTTATTTCGGGCGACGTATTTGAAGATGCGCTCGCGTATCGCTGGCCGACCTCCCCAATCCAGCCGAAACACTCCTGGGCGTTCGACTGATGGGGGACGAAAGAGCCACCCCGATCGGGTGTCTCGTGAACCTTTTCGGTCCTCTTCCGCTCGGCTGAATGCAATCAGATGGAACGCGCCGCGCGAACCTCCTTAAACTACCTCACAATGACGGAAACTAATTCATCCACTTCCTGGCGGGTACAACCCAGAGATGGTCTCAATGGTTTACACCTAACGGATGAGTATACCCGATTTTCAAAAAAGGTGGATATGGGATAATGTCTCCCGACGTGTGTCTTTATTCGGCGATGTACTTTTCGTAGATGCGGTAACGTTTGTAAAGTTTACCGCCGACCGCCTGAATCGTGTTGTTGATGGCGTGATTATCCTCCAGCGTCCAGCTCAATTCCGCGGAGTCGAAGCCTGCGTCGCGAACTCCGCGCTCAATGGTTTGGAGGATCATCAGTTCGGCAATCCCGCGGTGACGATATCCGGGAACGACCCCGAGGACCATCACCCGGGCGGTTTTCACCTGCTTGAGCCTCTGAAAGAGCCGCACCGCTCCGATCGGCATTCCCCAGGAGGTCAAACGTCCATTGAGGGGGCGAATGGCTTCGTTAAGGTCGGGCACCGTGATCGAAAACCCCACCGCCTTGCCATTGTCTTCCGCCACAAGCACGAGGTCCGGCCGAGCAAACTGCGCCAACCGTTTGGCAAAATAGCGAAGTTCGGCGGGGGTTAGATCGATGAAGCCCCACTGGTCGTAACGCGTGACGGTGTACACTTCCACACACCGGGCCATTTCGACCTCGAAGTTGTTCAGGTTGAACGGCCGAATTTTGATTCGCGAACGCTCCTGAAACCGTCGAACCCGCTGCATCCAGCAGCGAAGATTTTCGTTATCTTTGACGAACCACCAGGCGTAGAGGTCCTTGGCTTTCTGCATTCCCCACGATTCACACAATTCCGCGTAATACGGGGGATTGTGATTCATCATGATCCGCGGCGGATACTGAAAACCTTCGATAAGCAGGCCACAGGGGTAATTGATGGAATAGTCAATCGGCCCCATCATGTGCGTCAAACCCCGTTGCCGCATCCACTGGGCCGCCGCTTCGAATAGGGCATGGGCAACGCGGGGATCTTCGATCGATTCGAACATCCCGAAGCAGCCCACCTTGGTCCCGTGTTTGGCGTTGTAGCGTGGGTCCTCACTGACAAGAATCCTGCCCACAGGGCAACCATCCTGACAGGCCAGGAACTGGGCCGCCACTCCATGCTGATAAAAGGGATGCTTGCGGGGATTGAGAAACTCTTTCACCTCGATGAGAAGCGGCGGCACCCAATAGGGATCATTCTCGTAAATAAGCCAGGGCAAACGGGTGAAATAGTACTGGTCCCGCCAGCTCTGCACGCGTCTTACGCGGACAGGCGCGTCGCGGTCCTGTGGCAACCGGAGCCTCAGCATCGGGCGAGGTTCCAGGCCAAAGCTCAGCAAATTGGACAGATGAAAGGACGACATATCTCAAATCCGGGCGGATTTTGGTTTCTCGGTTTCGTGCGGTGATGGGCAGAAACCGCCCGCCCTCACCGCCCGCTTAGGGTCCAAAATCATAGAGCCGATAGGTCTTTGTCAGCTTGGCCCCACCTTTTTCCAGGCTTCCCCGGGAAAGCGCGTTCGATTCCAGCACCCAGGAGAATTCCGCTTCCTCAATTCCCCATTCCAGCGCTTTCGGGACCAGTCCATCCAATAGCACCAGCCCAAAGCCCAAGAGCTGATACTCCGGCAGCACGTTCGTGCTGATCACGCGAACCCGTTTGATCGCTCGCTTGTTCCGCAAAAGGTGGATGAATCCGAACGGAAAGAGTCGGCCGTCGATTTCCTTGATGCGCTGATTATAATCCGGCAGACAGAAGACCGCGCCCACCACTCGACCGTCCACCTCCGCTCCCAGGGCCAGCTCGGGCACCATCAGCCACCGCAGTCCTTTCGCCATGTGCCGGACTTCCGCCGGCGTCATCGGCACAAATCCCCAGGTATTGATCAACGAGCGATTGTAAATTGAAAGGAAAAGCTCAACGTCCTCCAGAAAACGCCTCTTGTTGAGCATTCGGATTTTCACATTATACCGTTCCACGATTTTATCGCAGACCGGCTTCAGTTTCTCGCGAATCTTGGGGAGCATGCTCACATGTCCCCAATACGCGTAGAGGTCCTGCGTCTTCCGAAAGCCATACGACTCGATAAGCCGCTCATAGTACGGAGGGTTGTATGTCATCATGAAGGTCGGGGGCGAATCGAACCCATCGATGAGCAGGCCGAGTTCATAATTGAGGCTTGGATTGGTCGGCCCGCGGAGTTTTTCAATTCCCCGCTCGGCGAACCAACCCCGGACGGCGTCAAACAGGGCGTGGGCCACCCGCTCGTCATCCACCGACTCAAAAAAGCCAAAAAAGCCCCGCTGTTCGTTAAACCGCTCGTTGTGTCCGCGGTTCAGAATGGCGAGAATCCGACCGGCCACCTCGTTACCGCGAAAAGCCAGAAACGCCTGGGCCTCGTTCCGTTCGTAAAACGGATGGGGCGCAAAACCCACCAGTCCCCGCTGGTTGTTTCGCAACGGCGGAACCCAGTTGGGATCATCGCGATACAATCGCCAGGGGAATTCGAGGAATTGCTTCTGTTCCCACCGCGTGCGGACGGGACGAACGGTAACTTCCGACATACTGGCTCCATTCCTGGCAACCCGCGTTTCCATATTGGCGGATTGTAAGGCCGACACTCCAGGCCGGTCAACGTGAAACGAACCTGCAGAAGGAAATCGGGTCATATGCGCTTGCAAAGGACGTGCCCGTAACGATTCGGCACAGTTACTGGGTCAAAACCACACAACAAACCGATCCGTTGTCCAGGTTTGGTCAGGCCGCCGGGTGATTCAACCCTAGCCCTTTCCCAAAAAAAACCTCTTTCCGCTGATCGCGCGACGGCCCACGCCCCATTGAAGCACAGTTTGCCAACTGCCAAAAGCCCCGGCGAGCTCAGGGATTTTGCCGGGCGCCGAAATCGCGGGCGGCGGGGTTTTCCACCACCCACCGATCCTCAGCCACCTCCCGAAGCCGGGGATCCTGACCGTACATCCCTCCACTTTCGGGACCCGGCAGCCGCGGTCGAGAGGCTGCCGGGCAGTCTTCACAAAACCACCAGTTTTCGGCAAAGCGGAACGTTTCGGGAGCGGTGTAGGGTCCTACATTGACAAAATCCCGCAGATCGGAACGGAACACAATCAGATTCCGTTCGAACACCCCATTGCGCGAGGGTACAAAACCGGGTTCCCGGGTTTCCTGCAAGATTCTCGCCACCCATATCTGTGGCCGAATAATGGTGTTATGGCGGAAAACCGCTCCGTCCACCCCCACAAACGAAACCGCGGCCTCGCCGCCCACGAAGAGGCAATCTTCCACCGATAAGTCCTTCGCCTCGTAGAGCACACCCCGGGGCCGGAAAAACGCCAATCCTGTGGATCCCCCCAGTTGCACGCACCGCTTGGCCGCGTCCACAAACCGGCATTGCCGGATGACGATCTGCGTGGAACCGCCTTTGGCCTGGGGACCCGTATCCTGAGAAAACCCCTTCTTGCCTTTGAACAGACACCGCTCAATCACGCCGCGGTGGCAACCGACCATGTCCACGGCCTGGCCGCCCCAACCTTCTATCCGACAGTCAGCCACCACGAAATCCGTGACCCCGGAAAGCTTAATCCCGTCACAGTTTCCTACCGGCCCCACATCCTCCACGACGATGTGCTCCAAGCGAATGTGATGGGTCGGAGTGTCGAAACTACCCCCGTCATCAATATTCAGACCGTTCACCTTGTGCCCCCGAAACCGCAGATGCCGAAGGATGAAGTAACTTCCCTCGGAAATCTGCCAGCCCGTACTGCCACCCGTGAACACCGGGGGGTTCTGCGGATCAGCACCCTCGATCACGATCGGAACATCCTGCCGGCCGTGGAGGTTTTCGATCCAAACGTCGCCTGCGTACTGGCCCGATTGAATGCGAATCACCGTGCCCGGCTGCGCCCGGCGGACCGCCTCGCGGAACTCGGCATCATTCCTGACGGTTATGGTCTTGGCAGAGACAGGCGCGACGATCCTCTCCCCTTCTTCCGCCCCTGCTAAATTACCTACCGCGGCTGCCACAATTCCCGCTATAAGCAGCCAGGCAATTCTCAAAAATGGGTAGCTCCTTCTCATAGGGCACCTCCGTCGGTGCAAATGTTGTTCGAGCAGCCGGTCAGACCGGATTGGTTTGCCTGGGCCATTGTGGCGACACGCGGGAATCGCTCAACCGATCCAGCCGGATCAGCCGAAACTGCCCACCCGCCGCCACGCATTGTGATCCCATCACTCCCTGTGGCAGAAAGACCGAATCCGCCTTATACTGTAATTGAATGGGCCGAAATTTATTCGCCTATTATTCGCATATTATCCGCAACGACTGCCCACCTTGCCTCCCCCCTTCCGCATTATTCTGCGAGGGGTCGCTGCCTCTGCAAGGAAAATGCGAAACTTTCTAGACCGCTCAATGTTAAATCTTTAAGAGGAGCGCACGTGAGGAACTGGGGAGGCAATTACAGCGTAGGGAAAGAGAACTGTCCACGCTTTCTAAAAAATCCTGCAAATTAAGTGGCATTCCCTCGGAACAGAGCTGTCGGAACAGAGTGAGAGGTGTCTTTTTTTAACAGGACGGGCAGCTCCCCGAAAGGTGGAATCGGTCGGCACGGGCTGGCCGTGCACGCTTTCGTGGGGTGCGCCGTGCCTGACCAATCGGAGGTCTTCCCATGTTGAACCTTCCCCCGCTCGACGAGCTTCAGTTGGCCATGCGGTTCGACGAACTCCGCAAACAGTTGGCGGACCCTCGCTACGAGCCTTTGTACAGCAAGACGCTGGCATTCTGGGCTCTTCCCAGCGATCGTCGTTTGCCGCTGGCCCTCATGAATCGCACACTCAGACAGATCATTTCGAGCTCTTTTACTGAACTGGCGGGAACTCCGGGCATCGGCAAGAAGAAACTCCAGGGGCTGCTGATGCTTCTGGAAAGGGCGGTTAATACCGACCCAACTACGATCCCCGTCCATGCTGCCGTGTCGGAGTTCATTGCGGGGGAAATATTGGACACCGAAAAAGAAAGCACTTTCCGCTGGGATGAAGTGTCAGAAATCACCTGGGCGGAATGGCGTGCCACGGTGGTGCGGCATCGACTCCAGAAAGTGCCGCTGGGTCGGCTAGCCCCCTCACTAAAACGGATCACTCGCGTCATCTGGGAGGCGCCGCTCGGTGAATTCGTGGACATGACGATCAACGATCTGCGTGAAAAGCGTTCGTTTGGCGAGCGGCGTCTGGCCGCTGTTTTGGAGGTGTTTTCCGCCATCCACGAAGCGCTCAAAAACGTGACTCCCCAATCCCATCTCGCCATCGAGCTGGCGCCGCGGCGGATTCTTCAGATGCAACAGTGGATTCTGGAAACCTGGCAAAATGGGAAGGTTCCCACCGAACAGGAGATTCGCGAGAATTTCATCACGCCCCTTCTCGACCAGGCCCGCGTGGACGCCGTGGAGCAGACCGTCGATCTCGTGGAGCGCCGCCTGGGCATCAAAGAACCACCTCTGAGCGTCCGGCAGCTTGGCAGAATGTTCAACCTGACCCGGGCGAGAATTTATCAGCTCTTCGATGAACTGGCGGAAATCATGCGGATCCGCTGGCCGCTCGGCCGGGCTTTCACCCAGTTACTCCAGAGCTTTATCGTCCTGGAGTTCAACCGGCGCGGCACGGGTCCCGATATCACGCAGTTGACCATGGCCATCGAAATCTTCTTCCCCAAGCCGGGTGAACGCCGCCAGATCGTGGCCGGAAAAGGCGGCCTGCCCGATCTCAGCCCAGGGTTCGCCATGGCCATGTCGGACGAGAGCCTCGTCGTCAAAGTTCCCGAGGAAGAGGAACAGCCGAATTGGTAGCCCTCTGCCGCCGAGGCTGCTGTTTAGCTAACGGGAGGCTCAACTTCGTCCGGCATCCAGTCCGCGATGGACGATGATTTTGAGCTGACGAAATTTACCAAACTTCTGTAGGGGCGATTCATGAATCGCCGCTACAATAGGGGGCTTAATCCGCGTTCCGGTAGGGGCAATTCACGAATTGCCCCTACCGCCAGATCCGTGCGATCGAATCCTGATTCCACGCCAGCCCATGGGGAGGTCTTGTTCTCAATCGGCCGAGAAAAACGTGAGGATGTGTCAGGGTTGGCGGCCATTGACGGGGTTCGCGTCGCCCGTTAAAAGAAAAAGATGAAATCCATCCGGGAGGAAGGCGGGTATTTCTCCGCGTCATGTCCCAGTTTTTTCGGCAAAAGCGGTTCCCGTTGAACGGGAATGGAGCGAGATTAAAAATCAGAGATTTGGTCAGGAAACATCAGATCGGAGGACAGGTCTGTGTCGATCTGCGAACGAAAACGCGAATTGAGAAGAAAGCGCCACCGCAGAGAGAAATACCGCATTTTTAAGAGAAAACTCCTAACGGCCACGGCTTCAGAGCGAGCTGCCATTATCGAAAAGATCCGTAAACTGGCTCCGGATCCCGAGGTCGTGCTCAAAAACCTCGGCCTTCTTGAAGCCCAGCGATAAAAAATCGGCCTTTCCCAACAACCGGCGCGGGGCCACGGCGGGAAGTTCTGCCGCTGGCCAGGTTTTCCTGCCCCGAACGTTGACTCTACTTGCTGGAGAGGATAATCACGCCGTCCCAACCGGGTGGCGGCTGGCGATGGTGTTGTGTGATGTAGCTCGTCAAAAAGTCGGCCCCGCGATCGGACGCAGGCAAGCGGTGCAGCAGGTCAAACGCCTCGTTCCAGCGGCCCTCCAAAAAGTACCGCACGGCGGCCTCGCAGAGTGCGAGGTGCTCGTCAGTCAGCAGCGGGTATTCCTCGCCCGGCGGCAGGAGTTCATGAACCAGTACCGCCTGGTCGAAACCGTAGGGCCGCAGCCTGGCCAGGGGTCGCACCCGAAAGATTCCCTTTTGCCCCGAGGCGCGAACGGCCTGCGCGGTGGCTTCGTCCAACAGGACCGGCACGTGCAGCAACTTGGTTAACCCTTCCAGGCGGGAGGCCAGATTAACGGGAGGGCCAAACACGGTGACCTTGGCGTGTTCCGCCGTACCGATTTTCCCTGCCACCGCCCGGCCACTGGCGATTCCGATGCCGATCTGGAAGCCCGCCAAAAGGCCGTCCGGCGATTGCGAGGCCTGCTCGAATTCCCGGCGAATGGCCAGCGCGGCCTGACACGCCCGAAGGGCCCGATCCTCTTGCGGGATTGGCCAGCCCCAGAATCCCATCGCTGCGTCGCCCTGAAAATCTCCAATCACTCCCCCCTGCTCCAGGATGTGTCGCGTCATCACCGACAGCGCGGCGCTGATCCGATTGAGGAGCGGAAGCAGCCGCTCCGCGTGCCGTTCGGTTTCCTGCGAAAACCCACGCAGGTCACAGAACAGAACCGTGACATCTACTTCCTGCGGGCTGAGGAGCGTCTCAGGGTCTTCCTCGGTCAATCGATCGAGCACCGGACGAGGCAAAAACTGCCCCAGCACGGCCTGCCGTCGCTCGAGCGATTTCAATTGCAAGATGGCCCCCGTCATTTCGCCCACCAATTCCAGAAACTTCACATCTTCGCGCAGATCCTCGGGGGTGGTATCGCTTGCTCCCAGTTCGCGATGGAAAGTTCCCGCCGCGTAGATCACCCAATTGCAAACGTCCGTATGAATCGGTGTGCAAATCGCCCAGTCGATGTTCTCCTCCATTGTGTAAAGCGGATGATAGGCTTTGGGTTGGATCGCCGTGGTGTCGGCCACGGATGACGGTCGAGTACCGGGGGCCTTGCCCGGCAGATTCAGCCGGCGCTGCTTTTCCCGCCAGATGTGGAGGACGCTCTGGCGATTGTTCCAGGCTTCAAGAATGAGGCGGCGACTCGGCCGAAACTCCCCGTCCGCCAGCAAACGCCGATCCCAGTGGATGACGCGAAGGGCGAGCGTCGCCTCGCTACTCGGTTCCTTCGACGTGAAAGCCATTGGACGGTCCGACGGGTGTTCCATCGCGTCCCCGGCATCTTCGGGTCGTCGCAGCGATGCTGGGGATTCGATCGCGACCACCGCAACCGCCTCCGCGTTGGGCATCCCGGCAAGGATGAGACTGACCAGCCGGGCCGCGGTTGCTGGCTCCGCCGAAGCTGTGGAAATAGCCCGCGGCAATCGCGAGAGTACTTCCATGCGGGTGTTGGGGTTGCGAAAGACGATTTGCCGCAACAAGTGGGGAGCGAAGGCCTCCTGCTGGGGGGGCGTGGGATGATCGCTGCTGACGGCAACACGTTGTCGGCTCAGCGCAAACCGTGTGCGTCCAATGACGAAGTGCTCGCCTGGTTTCACCTCGAAAGAATCCCGCTCCTCGCCATGGAAAAAGAGCGGGTTTCGGCCGCTGGGAAGCCGCCGGACATGGAGCTGGTTTCCGTCCCAGATGACTTCCGCGTGTCGGCGGGAAATATGGGGATCCCACGGGATGCTCCAGGCCCCCGTCGTTCTGCCCAAACACACAGGCGTATGGAGCGGGAGTGGCTTCCGCCAGCGATCACTGGGGTCTTCACCCTGGGCAATCAGATAGATTTCCTCACCACCCAACATCGTTCTGCTCACAGTCTGTTTCGATCAGCACTGGTATTTATTTCTCCCTAGCCCGCCTGCTTGCGTGCTCCTTACTCGTTTTGACGAGGTTCTGAAGCCCGCGTTAAAGAGCGGGTATCCTCCGTGGATTGCGGCTCTCGACCGTGCCAGGATTGCGTCTGGGCCAGCGTATCATCCGGCGGTGACCATGTGGCAGGCACAGGTCTTTCCGGACGTGGTGGCATCACAATCCCGGCAGAGAGCAAATGCCGTCGGATTTCCCGCAGCAGACGGGCTGTCAAGGTCCACAACCCCAATAGGATGACTCCCACCAATCCCGCTGAAATAACCCCATAGCGGAGAAGGGCGTGCTGAAATCCCTCCAGCGGCCGCTGAATGGCTGTGGAGTAATCTTCCTGCACCAGCACAATCCATCCCACATCGTGGACACTGCCGTCCCCACGGCCGAGCTGGACAGGGGCCACCTGTGCCAGGTACCTGCGGCGGTATTCCGTCCCCAATTCGTCCCGCGAAAGAGGATCCACAAAGTTCACAGCCGGTCCCTTTTCCAGGTCTTCAAGCTTCTCTACCGGCAGGGGCAGATCTTCGCGGCGCAACCGATATTCCTGTTTCCGAAAGCGTTCGGGCAAACGAAGTTCCCTGCGGAGAACCTCATCGAACAGCGGATGCTGGAGGATCATGCCGGTATAATCACCCGGCCGCATTTCCACCAGCACTGGAAATTGCGCGCGGGTACCTTCCAGTTCCACAAATCGGGTCACTCGCACGGTGAGCGCGACCACTCCGAGGAATTGCTGGGTGCGGTTATCAATCACGGGAGCCGCCACCGCCACAATCCACTGCTGGGTGGCGTCGCTGGGGAAGACCGCCGACAGTTGAGGCTGCGTCAGGTGCTCATCCGTTGCGGGACGCCATGTCCGCGGCATGTCCCGTTCACGACCGGTGAAGAAACTCCGCCACGCATAATTTCGGCCGATGGTGAGGGATTCAGGCACGCGGGCGGTGGAAATCCCTCTCGGATCGCAAAAGAACCAACTCGCCACCTCATCCACGCCCTCGGAATCTTCACCCGTTCCCGGCCGCATCCAGCCCGGAATCATCTGGGCGAACTCTCGCTGCAACGCCGCGCGGAGCGGATGGTTTCGGAATCGCCTTCGCAGCGGCTCTGCCTCTGTCTCGGTGAGGTTCGGTTGACTGAGTTGCTCGGCCAGGTCGCGGAAGTCGGGATCCTGAAGTGTCTGGCGAACGAGGTCCTGAAAGCGTGTGTTACCCGCGAGTTGCTCCACAGCCTCAAACCGCCGGCGGAGCTCTTTGCCTGCCAGGTCGGCGACGTACTGGGCCATCAGTTGATTGTTCTCCAGGGCTCGCCGCGTCAGCGCTTCGCGGGATTGCCTGACCGTTGTGGAAAATCCTCGCCAGGCGAACAGCGCGAATACCAACAAAAGCAAAGCGGGCCCGACAAACCCAAGCAGCATGAGCGGCCGCCGCGTTCGCTCCATGGTCCATGCATCGAGGGCCGCCAGCACGGATTGAACGTTGGGAAATCGCTCGTTGGGATCGGGTGCCAGGCACCGTTCAAGAATCTGCGCCAGTTCCCGATCCACACCGGGAATCTGTCGGTGATCCGTGGGGACTCCCGAGCGCTGAATCCACTCCCGGTAAGCCCGCAATCGTTCTTCCAGATTGGTAATCCGTTCGATGGCACGAGCGGCCTCTTCATCGCGGTGCGGCGGTTTGCCCGTCAGCATGCAATAGAGCAGCGCCCCCAGGGCATAGACGTCCCAGCGAGCATCGGGGATGGCGTTGAGGTCGGCCTGCTCCGGTGCCATGTAGAAGAGGGTTCCCAAGGCAGGTAACTGTTCATGGGAGAGCCGAGATTGTCCGAAATCGGCCAGCCGGGGTTTATCGTCCTGATCCAGCAGGACGTTCGCGGGCTTCAGATCGCAGTGCAGCACACCTTTGCCGTGGGCGTGGAGCAACCCGATGGCCACCTCCCGGAAGATGCGGACCGCCTCGGCCACCGGCAGGGGACCGTGAGCCAGCCGATCGGCCAGGGAGCCCCGCTCCATGTACTCCATGACGTAATAGGGCGGATCGGAATCCCACCCAACCCCGATAAGCTGCACGATGTACCGATCCGCGCACAGAAAGGCGAGCTTTTCCACCTCCCGAGACAGGAGCGACCAGTCCAGTCCCCCCTGGTGAGCGTAGAACTTGATGGCGACTCGCCGTCCCGTGTTGCGCTCAATCGCTACCCAGACCTCCCCATAGGCACCCGAACCGAGCAACCGTTCAAAGTCGTAACCGGGCACCTCGATTGGGGGACGTCGCCCTTCCAAACTGAGGGCCTGGGAACGTTGCCGTTCGAAATCGCCCTGGGGAATGGTCAGATCATCTGGCATTGCAAAGATTGTGCGAGGCTGTGGAGAAGGGGGCCTCATCGGTCTCCGTGCCCCGTTCTGTCCGGTTCCACACTGTCAGTATATCGTGTTTGTGGGAGGCGAAATATGGTAACATGAAATTCCGAGGTCGCTGAGTCGACTTCCCGCGCACGGAATCGGAGCGCGTGTGTGGTTTCCTGGAACGGGTACATGCAAACGCGTTTTTCTCGGATTCGTGCCGTTGCCTCTCCCTCATGGCCGGTTGCGGCGGAATCGAGGGAATTCGCTCCTAACGTGGGGTTCATGTAGGGACTTTCGGGAGGAGACGACCATGAAGGTGATCGCGTTCAATGGCAGTGCACGCAAAGATGGCAATACAAGCATTCTGGTCAACACCGTTTTGAATGTCCTCCAGAATGAAGGGATCGAAACCGAGCATGTTTCCCTGGCTGGTCGGCAGATCAGCGGATGCATTGCCTGCTACCGCTGTTTTCGGGAGCCCGGTCGATGCCACCAGAAAGACGATGGTTTTATCAACGAGGCAATCCAAAAGATTTCCCGGTCTCAGGGAGTGATCCTTGCCTCACCGGTCTACTTCGCGGACGTGACGGCCAACATGAAAGCGCTCATGGAACGAACCGGGATGGTCGCCCGGGCGGCCGGAGACATGTTCCGCCGCAAGGTGGGGGCGGCCGTGGTGGCCGTCCGACGCGGAGGCGCGGTTCACACTTTTGATTCGCTCAACCACTACTTCCTCATCGCCCAAATGATCGTCGTGGGATCCATCTACTGGAATCTGGGCCGGGGTCTTGAGCCGGGAGATGTGAACAACGATGAGGAAGGCCTGCGAACAATGCGAATCCTGGGCGAAAATATGGCGTGGGTGATCAAAAAACTCCATGGTTGAAGACAACACGATTCCCCATCTCGAAAAAGACGATTCCAAAGCAGCGCAGCCCTCGGTGACGGGCGGCGAGCCACGTGAGGTGCAGCCTACCGAATCAGCCGCCGAACCTGGTACTTCGGCCCCGCAAACACTCGAAGAAGCCCTCGCAGAATACGGCATTTCGCTTTTCCCCGAGCAGATTCGCCAGCTTGATCGGTATTTCCATCTTCGCAACGAATGGAATGCCCAGATGAATCTCACCCGGCACACGGATTACCGGAAATTTGTCGGCCGGGATATCATCGACACGCTTTCCTTCGCGAGAGTGCTCCAACCCGATGAAGTTGTTTTGGATGTGGGCACGGGGAGCGGGGTACCAGGAATTATTTTGGCGATTCTTCGTCCCGATCTGCAGATCGCCCTGTGCGAATCGGTGGGCAAGCGGGCCCGGGCCGTTGCCGATATGTGCGAAAAGCTCGAGCTGCCGCTGCCTGTTCTGCTGGGCAAGGCGGAGAATTTTCTGGCAGCAGGAGGCTGGGAGTTTCATTCGCTGGTGATAAGGGCCGTGGCCACCCTCCTCGAGCTCATGAGATGGTTCAAGCCGTACTGGCCCTGTTTCGATCGCATGCTCCTTCTCAAGGGACCGACGTGGGTGGAAGAGCGCGGTCAAGCCCGCCATTATGGGGTGATGCACGGTTACGCACTGCGCATTGTGGATCGCTACACCATCCCTGACACCGGAGCCGAGAGCGTTCTCCTGCAGGTGTGCCCCGAAGACCGGCTGGTCCCCCCGCGGGGATGCCAACTGCGGAAACTCCGCTACGAGATATTCCCGACGGGCCTGATCACGCCCGATCGGCCGGGGCCTCTGGCCCGATTCCAGAGCCCTCAAAAACAATCTGGAAAAAAAGAAAGTCCTGCACAAACTCCACAGCACGGTCAAGTGAAAACGGGGATCCGGCGTCAGGAAAAGTCATCCCAGTCCAAGAAGTCGGGGAAAGCTTCCCGGAGCACGACGGGACAAGCAGGGCAAGCTCCGGCAACCGACCCTTCTCAGAAAGCGAAAATGAAGTCCCGCAAGAGGAAAGGCGATCAGAAAGAAAAAGAGCGCGGCGAGAAATCTCCCTGACCGGCCGGGGGCGGTGTGACCCGCACCGCCCCGGCCGTCAGGCAATCAAACCCCATCGAGAAGCGCTTGTCGGAGCGGCCGACCCAGAAACCGCATCTTCCGACAAGCTCGATGCTTCACCCCAGGAGGGAGGGCTGCATCGGGCTCCCGCACACCCAACGCAATCGATGGGGTTACCGCTGGCTGTGTGATTTCTCACTCCTTCCCGTTTTCCATAAATGATTGTCGCATTCTTTCTGGTCCTCTGGACCATGCACCGCGGGTGACGTCATCCCTCCTCATGCAGGGTACTCCTGCTGCAACCACTGCCGTACAAAGCGGTAGTCATCGACGATCAACTCACCATCCCGTGTGGCTTTCCACAACCGATGGCCATTTCCGAGGAGCAGGACGCAATCCTCGGGCTGGGCCTGCGTGAGAGCCCAACCGATGGCTTCCGTTCGATCGGGAAGCAGCATCGCCCGATGGCGGTCCCGAAGATATCTAGCACCCGCTGCCAAAAGATTCGTGTGCCCTTCTCCCACGCCAGGTAGCGTGAGAACAATCAGATCGGCAAACTCTTCCAATGTCTGGCCCCAACCGGCCATATCGCCTTGACCTCGACGGGGCGGATGGGCCACGCAGATCAATCGCCCCGAAACCAGCGGACGAATGGTCGTCAGCGTCGCGCGAACCGCTTCCGCAGTCTCGGCGGCGTCGACAAACACGGAAAATGGCTGGCCTGCCAGGACCGGCTGTAATCGCCCCGGGATCTGGTCCACGCTTTCCAGCGCTTTGACGATCACCTCGAGCGGAATTTGATAAACGAGCCCCACTGCCGCAGCCGCCAAACAACTCAAAATGTGATGGCGGCCGAACATCCGCGTGCGAACAGGGAAGGTCTCACCACCCGCCATCAGGTAAAAAATCTCTTCCCCTAACTGGCGGCTGATTTCGTAGCCTTTGATCTCGGCCGGCATCTGCAAACCGACCGTCAGAGCGGGATGGGCCAAACCAGAAAGCCAACCACGACAACCGGGATCATCCGCGTTGACGACGGCCACCCCTTCCGGCTTTAACCATTCCAGCACGCGGAAATATGAATTGGGGTGACGTGCCTTTGCTTGGACGTCGGTATTGACCAGCACGGCGACATCGAGTTCCATCCCCGCCAGGTACTGTTCTCGAATCGCTTTGCCAGTTACCTCGACCACCGCATGCGTGCAGTGATTGTTCACCATCCGCGCCAGAGATAGCGCCAGTTCGTCCGCTGGTGGAGTCGTTTCCCGGGGGAATGCGGATTCCTCGCCCTCGAAGTAACCCAGCGTGGTAAGCATGCCAGTATTGAAACCGGCCTCAACGAGCACCCGGGTCAGCAGACATGCGGTGGTCGTCTTACCATAGGCGCCGGTCACGCCGATAACGTGGAGCTTTCGGGCGGGATAATCCGCCATCGCATGCGAAATGCGACCGAAAGCCTCACGAGCATTCCTCACATAGATGACCGGCACAGGGAGGCCTTCCAACGGATGATCAGCCAGCACTGCGGCACATCCCCGCGTCAGCGCCTGCTGTAATGCGGCATCGCGACGTGCTCCCGGTGGATGAAGCACCACAAACAGATCGCCCGGCCGAACGTCCCGCGGATGGCAGCGACATCGAGTGAGCGACACTTCCGTCGCGCCCACCACCTGCGCATCCGGCAGAACCTGCCGCAAAGCGATCGTTTTCCCCGTCGAGGCACACAACCGCATTCTCCGAGGCCTCCTTACCTCGGTGGCTTACCAAAGATGCTTCAGCTTTCGACATCCAGGCCAGGTGGCCTATCGGCCGCACAGCCTGACTCACGCGGCATACCGAACTCCTTTCCGTATGCCCGCGTCGTTTGCTGATGTTGCGGGATTTTCCTGATTTCGCCGATTGTGTCAAGGGCAAACTTGGCAGGGGGCACCTGTTCACCTACCGTTGCAAAAAACGCCAACAAGGGCAATCGCCGGGGATGCTTCGTGGATAGGGCCATGTGGCACGAATCAGTGCTGAGTTTTCCCCTCACAGCAATCTGATTTATTTCACCAGTTTTGCGCGAGTTGGGGGCGATTCGTGAGTCGCCCCCAAAACACGTTCACATGGACGAGACAACGTGTCGGTAGGGGCGATTCATGAATTGCCCCTACCGAGACTCGATGACCTGCCTCGGGCCTAATTTCTTCTTACACGGCGAGTTGGACAGCGGTTGAACGCGGCAAACCTGATCTCAGCGCCGGGATACCCGCCACGAACTACGTCAGCACGAATGCACTGAATCCAAGAGTTACCCGGCACTGACGGCAACGCGCAAGCGCTGGGCTTATCACTGCTGAAAACGAGTGATGGCCCCTGTGGAAAAGAGCCCCCATAATCGGCCTCCCGCCAAGCTGCCGGCAGGCGCTGCTGAATTTTGCGGAAGGTTGGACATGGGTTGTCCAGGGACTCGGTTACTGTATAGGTGAAAGGCCGAAGGAGACCTGGATCGGGCAACGGGAAGCACGTCCTGAAGCATTCTCGAAGGGGCATGCCAACTCCGTGAATGGGGCAGGTTACTGCAACGGGGCAAGGCAAAACAGAAAGGGAACCTGGGTGGGGCAACCAGGGTGAAATCACCTATCAAAGGGGTGCTGGGGCATTGGGCAATTAGCCCTCACGGCAACGACTCCCGGGATCGATTCTCGCAAAGGGGCATCGGGGCACAGAGAAGGGGCGCGGGGCACAAGGGGCAGAGGTCGGGGCACAGTTTTTCCCCAGCGAAGGGCTGCGTGCGAATCGGGGCTGATCCTCAACGGGGCAGATGGGGGCTTAAAGTGGGCTGCGGCAAAACGGTTCACCGCAGGACTTGGATCCAGGTCTCGCCGGGCTTCCCTGTCGTCCCTGTACACCTCCTTTCGAACGGCGGCGGCCCCCCTCAGAAATGAGAGGGTCCGCCGCTCATTTCTTTCGCCATCCGCGCGGTCGGTACTTTGACCTCAACTACAGCCGGGTGCGTCGAATTCCCTTCGGAGCAGTTTACGAGCTGCCTCGACAATACATTAAGGATGATCAACTGACCCGGCCTATGGTGGGGGCAATTCACAAATTGCCCGTTAATAGGTTGTGGGCTTTGATGGGGATACTTCATGAACTGCCCCTACTGGCCGCTTGGCGAGGCGTTGTGCCCAAGCATTGGCAACATCCTCGGTAGGGGCGGATCATGAATCGCCCTGCCAGTCGTCCCTTGCGACAAGCGAAATCACCATGTCGTTTGCCACACCTTTCCTGAGTATCCCGGCGGCTCCCCAGAGAGGTCTCGCACCTATTTGATTGACTGGCCACGCAGGTCGGGCGATTCTTGTGCCATAGCCCCATTTTCACCCACCCGCCATTTCGATAATGGGTGAACTTTAATTTTGTGACGCTAGCGGATTTCGCACTCCCAAACGTAGAATAAAAAGAAAGACCCAGACTGCCGCGGCCCGTTTGCTCCAGTATCCTTTGCCCAATTCGCCGAGTTCCTGTGTTTGACCGTTACATCGACCAGCATTGACCGCTAACTCGCGGCGTGGCCATTCAACCCACCCGAGGTCTGTGAGGCCGCCGGTTCACGAATATCAGGATCACATCCATGACGGAGTCCCAGGATACATTCAACACCATTGACGAGGCAATCGACGCCATCGCACAGGGCGAAGTCGTCATCGTTCTGGACGATGAGAATCGGGAAAACGAGGGCGACTTCATCTGCGCGGCGGAGAAAGTGACGCCGGAAATTGTCAATTTTATGATCACTTACGGCCGGGGGCTCCTCTGTGCGGCCATTCTGCCCGACGTGGCCGAGCGGCTGGAACTCTCTCTCATCGTGAAAGAGAACACTTCGCCGCTGGGAACGGCGTTCACGGTCCCCGTGGATCATCGATCCTGCCGCACGGGGATTACGGCAGCCGAACGGGCCAGGACCATTCGCGCTTTGATCGACCCCAGCAGTAAGCCGGGAGACTTTGCCCGACCGGGGCACGTATATCCTCTCATTGCCAAAGAGGGCGGCGTCCTCCGTCGCGCTGGCCACACCGAAGCTGCCGTTGATCTGGCCCGGCTGGCTGGGCTGGCACCCGCTGGGGTGCTCTGCGAAGTCCTCAACGACCGCGGGGATCGCGCCAGTCGCCCGGAACTTCATGAACTCGCCCGCCGCTTCCATCTCAAAATCATCACCGTGGAAGACCTCATCCGCTATCGCCGCCGCCGGGAAAAACTCGTTTACCGCATCGCCGAAGCGCAGCTCCCCACCAAGTACGGATTGGGTAAGATCATTGCCTACGGGGTGAAATACGAAAACCAGGAACCCATCGCGATTGTGTTCGGTGATCCCACCCGGGTCGCCGCGCCTCTGGTGCGGCTTCATTCCTCGTGTTTTACCGGAGATCTCATCGCCTCCCTCCGCTGTGATTGCGGCGATCAACTCCATCTGGCTCTCCAGATGATCGGCCAGGAAGGGACCGGTGTGCTGGTGTATCTCCCCCAGGAAGGTCGCGGCATTGGCCTGGTGGAAAAAATCAAGGCCTACCACCTCCAGGACGAAGGCATGGACACCGTCGAGGCCAATCTTGCCCTGGGTCATCAGGTGGACTGCCGCGATTACGGCATCGGGATTCAGATCCTCAAGGACCTGGGACTGAGCAAGGTCCGACTGCTCACCAACAATCCCAAGAAGACAGACGCCTTCATCTACGGTGGCTTTGACCTTCAGGTGGTCGATCAAATTCCGATTGTGGGCCCGGTCAATGAATTCAACGCCAAATATCTGGCGACCAAACGGGACAAGATGGGACACCTCCTGCCCGACTCTTTTTGATTGGGCCCGGCTGTGAGGCTCATTCGGCACAAGATTCCTGGTGGAACCGTCTAGTGGAAAGCCACCACCGGCCGGTCAGGGCGATTCATGGGTCGCCTCTCCACAACTACTGCTTTCCCGTATGCTATACTTACTTGGACGCCGCACATTGAGTGTCAGGCGGCGGGAGGTTCTCTTTTCACCGACGAACGTCTTTTCCAACACAAGCGCCGTCAAACTGATTAGCCAACGAGATTTTCAACTCTCGTGTCTGTGGGAGGTCACACAGCATGGCGATGGCGTCACTAGTGGCAACCCTGGCGATGGTAGCCGGAATCTGCATCGCAGGAGTTGTGTGGCGCGGCTTTTTCTCATCATTTCACCACAAGAAGCAACGTTCCGAGGCCGCCAACAATTCCCATTGTCCCCCCACATTGCAGCGGCTGCTCAAGCGGCTTTCCGGCATCGTGGGAACGTTGAAAACCCACCTCCAGGAACATCGCGGTGAACTGGAACAAACGCTGGGAGAGCTTACCGACTTAGGTGCAGATAAACTCACGACGGAAACCGTGGTGGCTGCCTTGGTGACCCTGGCTGAGACCAACCGTCGGCTCCAGGATCGATTAGCACTGGCCGAATCGCAGATCGCGCAGCAGCATCAGGAACTTCAGGCCCAGTGGCAGGAGGTTCGTTCTGATCCGCTCACGGGTTTGCCGAATCGCCACGTGTTCGATCAGGAGTTATTCCGATTCATACGCGACTTTCGGAACGAGCATCGTCCCTTTGCCCTGGCCATTTTCGATGTCGATCATTTCAAGCACATCAACGACACCTACGGACACAAGACAGGCGACCAAGTGCTCGTCAAGGTTGCCGCGGCCCTGCGTGCCGCAGCTCCGGCCCATTCGGTTCTGGCAAGGATCGGCGGAGAGGAATTCGCCCTCATCTGGCCTCACGTCCAGCTTTCGCAAACCCTGGAGGAAGTTGAGCGGGTCCGTCAGGCAGGTCGTCATGCTGGAGAGGACCGGGCCAATTGTCCGCCGGTTTCATTAAGCTGTGGTGTGGCGGTATTCCTGGAAACCGACAACGAGAACCGCGTCTTTGAACGTGCCGACGAAGCCCTGTACGCCGCCAAGCACGCAGGCCGCAACTGCACTTTTTACCATGACGGCTTGCACCCTGTCGCCTGGCAATCCCTTTTCCGCCCCTCCACGGCCAGTACTATCGCGGAAGATGCCAGCGATTCTGCAGCCTGGGACCGCGACCCGGAGGCACAGTCACTTGTACAGGTCTTGCGATCCAAACTGGCGCAACTTGGCGTGACAGTGTAAGGCCTCGCGGCCCGTCGACACCCAACGCTTCGTTACAGGAGCCGTTAACTTGCGGAGCCTCCCCCCTCCCGGCGCGTAATAAAAAAGGTTGGCATCATCCAATGCCAACCCCGGGGAGAGTCGTTCCGCTTCAAACCCAGCTTCTAAACGCCTTCCGATCACGGAACTTGCACGGATTCTTTTCCGTAGGCGCTTCCCAGGGCACCCCAGACACCGTACAGCGAGGGCCCTGTGTAGTCCTGCGGTCGGCTGGGGTTCACAAGGGGCGGAAAGCCTGGCGGCGGGGCCGTCGCAGTCCGCGTCGGATCACCCGCGTCGATCGTCTCACTGATAAACCGCACCGCGCCATCCAGGAACAGCACATTGACACCACCCGGGTGACGGCTGCTCGCGGTCACAATGCACCAATTCTCGCCGTCGTTCCCACAGCTCGGACCGTTGGGTGGCAACATGGGATAGAAGAACGTGTACGGGTTTCTTCCATCCGCCCAACGCCAGCCAATGAGCCAATCGGGCCCCTGAATATTCCCAGTAAATTGCCGATTTGGACCCACTTGCTGCAAGCACAACGAGGGCGGGGCGCTGTTATACGCGCCCACATCCCGGGCAATTGCCTCGCCCACCAAACGGCTGTTCTGCACTCCAATAAAAGAAGGGGGACCCAACGAATTCAGCATTGACATTCCGGAGTGACGACGGGGCACCGCCCACGGCTGGGCGCACCCGGAGGAAAAGCATCACAACTTCCCGGAGTTACCAGTGGCCGTGAGCACTTTGACGTAAATAACTTTTGCGTCGCCCGGCGCATAAAAATCCTCGAGGACGGCTGCCACCCGGTAGCCGTTTTTTTCATAAAACTGTCTGGTCGGTTGATACTGCTCCCGGCCGGAGGTATCCACATAAACCCGGGTCCCCCCGGCAGCTCGAATGGCCTTTTCTGCCTCCTGAAGGAGCTGCCGTCCCAACCCCTGCCGCTGATAAGCCGGATCCACCACGATCCAGTAAAGATCCCAACTGGAAACGGTGCACGGGATAGGACCGAAACACACATATCCCCGGAGCTGGCCTTCCTGATCTGCAAAGAGAAACTCATACCCGCTGGCAGGTCCTTTCAGCAACCGCTCTGTGACCAACTCCTCGGCAACATCGACCTCGTCCGGACGGAAAAACCCAGTGGACGCCACCAGCCGCCGCACGGCAAGCCTGTCGTCCGGTCGCACCGTCGAGCGAAAATCCAGGCTGACTTTATCTTGCGTCCTCATTATGCCACTCACCTGGTGCCTGATCCTTTCTTTTCAAATGACCGAGATGGTGCATTCTTCGTTTTTTTTCGAGAAGTTCGATTTGTCAAACTCGCACCCAAAGACGATCCAAATCAGGCGTTCCCTTTGCAAGGGTACACCCGAAGCGCAGGCCCCCCGCACGCCTACGTCTATATTCCAGCCGGGGCGTTTCCCACGCACTACTCGTCGTACAGTTCGTCGAACTCCGTTTCATCCACATCATGCCGCAGCAGGACATAGGCCACGGCCGTGGACGTCCAGAAATGCCCATACAGATAAGCCGAGGTCAGGTGGCGGAACAAGTTGTGCCACTGAGCCAGACTCGAGTTGGCGAGAAGCTCTCCAAAGGAGACCCTCGGTAGAACGAGTTCCGCTGACCAGAGCGTCAGTCCAATACACCATTCCACAAGGAGCGCCACCACCACGGCCACCGCCGCACCAATGACGGCAGCCACCCCGGCATAGAAGAGAAAGTGGAACGGCCGCCGGAATAAATAGGAGCCCGCAGCCCCCACTGCTCCGTAGCCGTCCTGGTTGTCGATCATAATGGCCGCCAGCATCAACGGCCAGCCAAGGACGACGAGAACGACGACCAGCGTGAGGATCGCGGCCGGGATCACCGTGATAACCCAGGCCCAGCCAAGGGGCAGAACATGCGTCCCGAACCAGTCCGCCACAAGACACATGACAGCCGAGATCCAGCCGAAACCGTAAATGGCCACCCAACCGCCGAGAACACATGCCATCCCCGCGGGCCAGCGTGCGAGAGCAAAGCGAAACCATCTTCCGCGGCTGTACCCCTCTCCCCGTAAAGAAGCCAGCGTGGCAAAACGCAGGATGGCACCTCCGCACAACGCCCACACTGCGAAGACCCAAATGAGGTAGAACAGCCGCTTGATCCAGTCCACCCAGGACCTTTCTTGGGGAATGGCACGGGGCATCCCCGGCCGATCGGGAACATAGGTAATCTGAAGAAAATATGTGTAACAACTGGCAAGGTCCGCCCAAACGCCGAAAACGGGCACCAGCCGCGGTCGGCGAGCAAACTCTGCGAGCAGCGATGCGCTTTCCCGAGTCCGTGATGAAGACGACCGAGACGTTCCAACCCGGGTCTGGACGGGCTGGGCCAGGCTGAGATCGCCTCCTCCCAAGCTCAGGGGCACCCCGCGAGGAAGGGCAGGCAAAGGCTCGCGGTTGGGAAAAGCGTATTCCAGGACCTGGCGCCCGGCTTCCACCAGCAGCAAGCCCGCAATGGCAATTACCAACACCCGCGGGGTGCACGCCACAACTGCCGCGCGGACCAGGCGCAACCACGGAAAAACTTCCCACCACAGCACACGTCGAATGGCAACCTCACGCGGTTCCTCCATGATTTCTCCCTCCTCAATCGGCTGGCGCACGTCACGGCGTTCGCGGGATGTCCGCGCTCACAAGGAGAGAACTCGGTATTTTTAAGGGGTCTCAATCCTTCCAGATGTCGGCGATGCGGGCATCAACATCGGGCAGCGGCGGCAACGGGGCGCTTGGCGTGGGTTCGTACCAGAAAGTTGCGCAGCACCAGTCATCTTCCGTTTCCACCAGTCCGTTCTTCCATCCGATCTGCTGGATGGTGATGCGGCACTCCTTCTGCCACGCGATGGGGTCGGGCAAATGCCAACGGTACATGGAAACGAAGTTGTTTTGGTCAAGCGAACACCCCTGATAGAAAAACGGCACCTGCTGCACGCCCCAGGAGAGTCCCACATAGTCCTCGCTGCCCGTGCCGCAAATTGTGGGAAACTCGGTGTCACCATCCATGTACACTTTAATTTCGCCTTCACCCCACCACTGGCCTGGGTGAAGATTGCGTACCCCAATGACGACACCGATATACCGACCTTTGTTTTTCCGCAAGGGCAAAATCTCGAAATCCTGTTTTTGCCTGGTAGGATTTTCACGCCGGAAAAGGACGTGCAGTCGGCCGACATCCTCGGGGTGTTTATCTCCCAGGGTGTAGTCGATCTGATAAAAGATCGGGGGTGTCCGGTTGCCCTTCGTTTCATTGGTTAGGGTAATTCGCGCACGTTTGGTGAAGGGCATCGGCAGCCAGATGTTCATCCCGGCTCGCGGCCCCACCGAGTGGACGGCCGAGAAGTACGGCATCACCTTGCCGTGGGCAAAGCCAAAGAAGTCGCCCAGCGGACATTCGATACTGGGGTGTTCCTGACCTTCCCAGTACGCGCGGATGACCAGGCTCCGCAGGTTCTCCGGATTCGATTCGGTGGTCAGCCAGATATGGCGGATGGTGCCGGGCCCTTCGATATCGCAGAGCTGAAGGGTTTCCCCGGGCTTGATGGGGCGCATCGGCGACCCTTTCCGACCCACGCCAAGGTTGCTGGCAGCCTTGCCCCCTTCTCCCGGTGCCCCTGTAGGGTTCTCGAACGAAATTGATCGCGAAACCAGGCCAGTATCCAGCAGATAGGGTTGGTGAATCAAATCCGGCTGCTGGCCCCACACGGCTGCACCCGTCAGCCAAAGCCCTACCGCAAGTCCGACCGCTGTGCCGAGCCAGAAAACGCGTTTCATTGTGCCGTCCTTTCTTCAGGTAAACCTACGCTGTGAACCGACACTGCGTCCTGTCGCCTGTATGCCGCCCCCATTCTGCCGAAAAACCTTCCCCCTGGCAACCGGTAGGATAAAGAATGGGGCTGAAGAAATATGGCTTGGCACAGCCGGCGTCTGCACAACCGCGTGACGTTCACCCGCCACAAGAGATCCAGCCGCAGTCAGATAGGGACAATTCATGAATTGTCCCTACAACGTCGAAGGGACCTGCTTGTCAGGTCCGATCAACAGCAGTCAATAACCCATTCCCCTTCATCGGGCACGACAAGCGTGCCCCTCCGAAACACCCCTCGGTGCCCGCCTAAACGCAATGCATGGTCTAACGTTGAAATGCGGACGTGATAAGTACGTCCGTCCGGCGCAGGCCCTTTCCGAGCGCGAACCCCCTTGCACATACGAGATCACAAGGATTGGTGGGGGCCATTCATGAATGGCCCCTACCGGAAGGATCTGTGACCGTGATCAAGTTGCAGGGGCGATTCATGAATCGCCCCGACAACACTTCGCGATCGTGGCATCTCATAGGTCTTAGCAAAAATGGTAATGGCTCAGGGCGACTGCGGATTCTCGGGCGATCAGTTCTTGAGCTACAATGAAGGTTTCGCGGCGGGTGGCGCTGCCACCTCTTGGGTGACAGTCCCCGATGGACGTCGCGGGCGATTACGATCGGCTTGCAAAAGCGATACCCGGGCTTCTCCATGGCTTGAATGCGGGAGAAAGGTGAATCTTCATGGCGGATAAACAACCTTTTGCCGAATACCTCGCCCAGGGCGTCGTGGTGTTCGACGGAGCCATGGGCACGGAGATTTATCGCCATCACGTGTTCACTAATCGGTGTTTTGATGAACTCAATCTGTCCGATCCCAAGCTCATCCGCAAAATTCATCAGTCGTACTGCGACGCGGGCGCCGAAGTCCTGACCACCAACACCTTCGGTGCGAATCGGGAGACCCTCGCCAAGTACGGCCTGGCTGAGCAGGTGCGGGCGATCAATCAGGCAGGGGCCCAAATTGCCCGGCAAGTGGCGGATGCCGCAGATCGACCGGTCTACGTTGCCGGTTCCATTGGGCCGCTTCCCACGCTGCCCCAAAACGAAGAAGCTCTGTGGCAAATGATCTGGGAGCAGGTCGATGCCCTCCTGGAGGGCGGCGTGGACTTCATCATCTTTGAAACCCAGCCCAGTCGTCAGGCCCTGGAACTCTGTGCGGCGGCGATGCGGGAACGGCCGGGGGTGCCCTTTATCCTCTCCGCGGCCGTTTACGAGGACGGCGAAACCGCTTCCGGTGAGACGGTTCAGCGATTATTTGCCCCGCTTCCCGAAGGGTATCCGGAACCGCTTGCCTGGGGGCTTAACTGCGGCAGCGGGCCCCACGGTCTGCTTGGGGCTGTGGAGCAGGCAGTCCGCATTCTTCGCAAACCGCTCGTCGTGCAGCCGAATGCCGGCATCCCCAAGGAAGTTGAACATCGCCGCATTTACCTCTGTTCGCCCGAGTATCTGGCCGAGTACGCCAAGCGATTCGTCAACCTGGGGGCGGCGGGAGTCGGCGGGTGCTGTGGCACAACGCCAGACCACATCCGTGCGATCTGCGATGCGGTCAAACCTCTTGTCCGTGCCCGAATAAAACCTGTTTTTGTCACCCCGGCAGAGACCGTGGAACTCAAAACGCCGGTGCCTCTGGCGGAGCGCTCGCGCTTTGCCTGGCGGCTGGTGCACAAACAATGGGTGACCTCGGTCGAACTGGTTCCTCCCCGCGGATACGACCTCCGTGACATCATCGAGAAAAGCAAAATGCTCCACCGGCACGGAGTGGATGCCGTCAACATTCCTGATGGCCCCCGCGCCAGCTCGCGGATTTCGCCCCTGATCACAGCGGATCGCATCCAGCGGGAGGCGATGATCGAAGTCATCCTCCATTTCTGCTGCCGGGACCGGAACCTCATCGGCATGCAGGCGGACCTCCTCGCCTGTGCCGCTTGCGACATCCGCAACATCCTGTTTGTCACCGGCGATCCACCCAAGCTGGGTAATTACCCCCATGCTACGGGCGTGTTCGATACCGACTCGATTGGCATGGTGGGGGTTCAGAAGCGTCTCAATCAGGGCGTGGATCTCGGCGGCCAGCCCATCGATCCACCGACCGCCGCGGTCATCGGCGTCGGTCTGGATCCCACGGCGATCGATCAAAACCGCGAACTCGACCGCTTTCGCCGCAAAGTGGAGGCCGGGGCCGAGTTCGCCATCACTCAGCCGGTCTTCGACCCCGACGCCCTGTTGCGATTTCTGGACAAGGTACAGCACTACGGAATTCCGATCATCGCGGGAATCTGGCCGCTGGCCAGCCTTCGCAACGCCACGTTCCTGAAAAATGAAGTGCCTGGCGTGGTCATTCCGGATTGGGTGATGGAAAAGATGGCCTCCGTCACCAGCCGGGAGGATCAACTCAAAATGGGAATTGAAATCGCCCGACAGGCCATCGAGCGAATCCGCGATCGCGTGGCTGGAGTTCAGGTGAGTGCCCCGTTCGGCAAGATTCAGGTGGCCCTGGAAGTGATCGGGGCGTGAAGCATTGTCGCCATGCCGCCTTCCGTTACGCGTCCCACCATTCTGGAAGTCCGCACCGTCACCGGAGCCGGCGGAGGTCCGGAAAAGACGATTCTTCTGGGCGCACGATGGTTGAAGGCACGCGGCTGGCCCGTGCAGATCGTCTACCTTCATCCACCTGCTGATCCCGCCTTCGAGGTCATCCGCAACCGTGGACGGGAACTCGATGTGTCCCTGATTGACCTCGAGGATCGCGGCCCGCTCGATTTTCGCACCGTCACTCGGCTATTTCGACGCGTTCGCGAGCTGGGCAATGTAATCTGGCATGGGCATGACTACAAGGCCGATGCACTGGGCTGGCTCCTTCACCATGGTCACCGGATGAAGCTCGTGAGCACCGTGCACGGGTGGGGTGTTTACGCCCCCCGGGTCCATTTTTACCATTTCATCCACAAATTGTGTCTCCGGGGGTTCGACAGGGTGGTGTGCGTCTCGCCCTCGCTGCGTGAAGAATGCATACGTGCCGGGATACCACCGTCAATCTGCGAGGTATTACCCAACGGCGTGGATTGCGAAGAGTTTGCACCGCCTTCCTCACGCGAAGACGCCAAACGGCGACTCGGTCTGCCCGTTGCGTGCCCGGTTGTGGGCTATGTGGGTCGGCTCTCCGCCGAGAAAGATTTGGGCACCTTGCTTCGCGGATTGGCCCGGCTCATTGAGAACGGTCTGTCAGTGCGCGCGCTCATTGTGGGCGATGGTCCGGCCAGGGACGAGCTTCACAACACGATCCGCGACCTCTCTCTAGAACAGCACGTGACTCTGGTCGGACACACCCCGGATCCCCGGCCGTACTATGCGGCTATGGACGTGTTCATTCTGTCCAGTCTCCGCGAAGGACTGCCCAACGTCCTCCTCGAAGCGATGGCCATGGCCGTGCCCGTCGTGACAACCCCCGTGGGGGGAATTCCCCAACTCATCCGCGATGGCGAGACGGGAACTCTCATTCCGCCAGGGGATGACCGTGCCCTGGCCGAAGCGGTGAAGCAATTGGTGACCGATCGTTCCCGGGCAGTGGCACTTGGGGAAAACGCCCGCCAGCATGTGAAAACGCACTACGGTTTTGATCGCCGGATGGAACGGCTGGAGCAGATTCTGGAGGGTCTTTTCAACCGCCCGGCTTTTCCTGTTCGCCCTGGCGTGTGATGTTTTCCCAGATCGAACGCAGTTCGTGAATTTCCAGAGATTCAATCACCGCGTCGCCACCCCGTGCCGTGATCGTGAACTGCCCCGGCTTCGGACCAAATGGCCAGCAGAACGACATCACGTAACTGCCGTCCAAAGCAAAAATTTCCAGCGACGTGCGATCCACGAGCAATCGCAGGTGGAGAGGACGATCCCTCGGCAAATCGGTGATCCGTCGGTCCAGGCATTCCAGCTCTCCCCGAACCGGGGACCATGACAGCCTGACACCTTTCACCTCCAAAATGATTTGCTCTGCCGACCGATTCTGCACAGCAAGGCGGATATCCAGAAGATCGCCCACCGGCCAGGATTGCGATGGGCTGTCATTTCCCAGAGCAACTCCCTGGAATCGTGCCGATTTCGCGCGGAGTGATTCAAGTTCCTGGATGGGACGGGCGAAAAGTCTTAATCCTTCCGGCGTGCGGCGGAGCGTCAACTCCCGGGGCACCGTCATCTGCTGGTTGAAAGGCATTCCCGGATACGCGGAACCATCGGAATTCATCCATCCGATGAAAACCCGCCGGCCACCCGGTGCGTTGTTCCATGTCTGTCCCGCATAACAATTTTTTCCCCATTCGCTCCGCAGCACGTCACTTTCCGCGGTGAAGCGACGCCCATCAAATCGGCCGATCAAATGGTTGCCGGAGGCCGTCCACAGGATCCAGTGGACTTCGTTTGGCTCTCCCTCCACCGCGAGCGGGAATAGTTCGGGACACTCATGGGCCGTGGGAAACGCCGCTTCGCTCTCCAGGGTCCACTCTTTCAGGTTAGGAGAAGAAAAGATCGAGAACGCGTCCCGCCGAACGTAGAGCACCATGATCCAGCGCCGACTTGCCTCATGCCAGAAGACCTTTGGATCGCGATTCTCATCGGCAATGAAATCCACCACGGGATTACCAGGGTATTTGCTCCAGGTGCGACCGTGATCCAGCGAGTAGGCAATGCACTGAGTGAACGGGCAGGGTTGGTAGGAGTGGCCACCGGCGGCGGTGTAAAACGCACACAAGGGCGGCTGGTCAGGCCGACCGAGTCCCGAGGTATTGGAAAGGTCGACCACCGCTGACCCTGAAAAGATCGTGCCCCGCTCGTCAGGAAGGATGGCGTCACCGATCTCTTCCCAGTGGACCAGATCCCGGCTCACCGCGTGGCCCCAGGTCATGTTTCCCCACTGAATCCCGAAGGGATTGTGCTGGAAAAACAGGTGATATTCCCCATCGTAGTACACCAGGCCATTGGGATCGTTGGTCCAACCCACCCGCGGTGAGAAATGGAACTGCGGCCGATACGCTTCCCGATAGAGGTTCTCCGGCCAAATGGGTGCGTCGCTCTGCCGAAGGCGTTTTTCCACCAGAACGCGGGCAGAGCGGGGACGGATTTCCCAGCGGACCGTCTGGCCGCGATAATCACGCAGATCAATCGCCGCCCAAAATCTCACATCCGAATCGTCTGCGGCAATTTGAATGTCGAAATAGCGGAGGACCCGATCGCCCAAGAGAATGCGACAATGCGTCCGCGGTCCTTCCCCGGCCACCGGAAGTAGCAGGTACCGTGATTGAACTGTTGTTTCCAGGGGCTTGAGCTGCTCCAGCGGATTGCGATCGGTTTGAAAAATGTAATCCACATTGATGTGCCCCCAACCGCCGGTGCGGCGATCGACGATCCGCAGGACAGCGGTGCGGCCTTCAAACTCATGGACGTCCCAGACGGCCCAATCCAGCTCCTCCGAGCCGCCGGGTGCGGTGTTCGGACCGGTTGCCCGACGAACACTTTTCCCATCCACGAGAAGCTCCATATAGGTTTCTTCCGGATAGCCCCCTCCACCGATGAGGAAGGCGAGATAGCGCCGTTCGATTGTGAAGGGAGGGCTCGTCAGCATCCCCACCGTACTGTCCCCACCGTAATACGAATTGACCAGCCGACGGCCGTGATAGCCGGTCACTTCCATTTGCCGCGGGAGCGTGCCGGGGGCGGGGCCAGGACCAAACGCTTCCCCCTCGGCCACCCAGGGCGCGTATGAATCACGCTCAAAATCGTCCACGAGAATATCCGGACGAACGGGGCGTTCTCCGTTTTCACTGGCGGCCGAAATCCCAGCTACCACCCACCCCCCTGCTAACAGCACGATGACCGCGATTGGATTCATGGCGGATTTCTCCCTTCAGGAGCACGACCTGGTGGACCCCGCGGCCGCAGAAGCGGAATCCGTTCCCAAAAGCCGACGCTCGATTTCTTCCAGCGGGATTCCTTTTGTTTCGGGCATGACGAAGATCACCCACAGAAGTTGCAGGACCATCATCGCCGCATAAAACGCGAAGGCATGTCCACCGGACGCCGCAGCAATCACCGGAAAGGTCCAGGAGATCAACGCGCACATGAACCAGTGCGTGAAACTTCCCAGGGCCTGTCCCTTGGCGCGGATGGTGTTGGGAAAGATTTCACTGATAAACACCCAGATCACTGCCCCCTGACCAAAGGCGTGGGAGGCGATAAACACCACGAGACTGGCCAGCACAATGATGTTGCCCAGCCGATCGAAGTGCGTGCCATAGATGTAGAAGGCCGCCGCCGTGGTCGCCAGACTGACAATGTAGCCGATGGATCCCACCAGCATGAGGAATTTTCTGCCGAAATAGTCAATGACGCTCATGGCCAGCAGCGTGAAGATGAGATTCGTCCCGCCAACCACCACGGCCTGGAGAAACGCCGCATCCTTCTCGGCCCCTGCCATCTCGAAAATTCGTGGGGCGTAGTAGAGCACGGCATTAATCCCGGAAAGCTGATTGAAGGCGGCAATGGCAATGGCCAGAAGCACCGGGCGAAGATAGCGACGACAAAAGAGCGGTTCATCGAGGGACGTGTCATGGAGCGAAGCTTGCACCTCCCGCACAAGTTCCTCGGCCTCTTCGCGGGAAGCACCGAGCCTTTCAAAGACCGCGCGAGCCTGCTCGCAGCGTCCCCGGGCCACCGACCAGCGCGGACTCTGGGGCGTGAAGTAGAGAAGCAGCCAGAACAATCCGGCCGGAAACGCCTCCACACCGAGCATCCACCGCCATTCCACATCCCCCAAGTTAAGCAGCGCGATACAGTAATTTGAAAAGAACGCCAGCAGAATGCCGAACACAATATTGAACTGCACGACCGCCACCAACCGGCCCCGCCATTTGGGCGGCGAGATTTCGGCAATATACATCGGCGCCACAACCGACGACCCCCCGACCCCCAGCCCGCCAATAAACCGGAAAAACACAAGAGAATACCAATCCCACGCCAGGGCACTTCCGACCGCCGAAACAAAATAGAGGACGGCGATGAGGATAAGCGTTTCCCGCCGCCCCCAGCGATCGGCCGGGTACCCCGCCACCAGCGAGCCGATGACCGTCCCGATCAGTGCGCTCGCCACCGTGAATCCGTGCCAGAAACCCGACAAATGGAAAAGATTCTGAAGCGCCTTCTCCGTCCCCGAAATGACGGCCGTATCGAAGCCAAAAAGCAAACCACCCAGCGACGCAATGGCAACACACAGGACAAGATAACCGTTGATCTTCATCGCGGCGCTCCCAGAGCTGCACGTTCCCAGCACTACCTGGATTCGTTCACGCCCGCACAACCGGCGTGTGCGTTATGGATGATTTCCCGATGGCCGACGTCTTCGAGTTCGTCCACGAGACATCTGGCGACACCCGCCCCCTTTTTTTCAACTTCCGAACCCACGGCACCGGCCTCCGATCTTCCCACAAGACGCAAGCGAAATATTCCTATGCATAACACCTGAGGCGCAGCCATGCAATGAGGTGGGCGTAGGATGCATCCCCAGTTTTCGTTTGGAGCTGGGACAGGCCAAAGGCTCAATGTGTTGCAGGGGCCATTCATGAATTGCCTGTAGTGTTTAACCGGCGGAGTGCGAACTCTCCATATGGAGTGCGGGGCTTTAGCCCCGCTTTCGCCGGGGGACTTCAGTCCCCGGCGAACGGGAATGGATGATCAAACATTGAACGGCGGACCTGACAAGCAGGTCCCTCCGACAGGGGTTGGTCGGAATGCGAACGTCACAAGCACGTCCCTTCGGACTGTTTTCGGAGGGGCACGCTCGTCGTGCCCGGTGAAGCGGTACGGTTTATTCAACATCGGAAAAGCGGGCCACGGAACGCGTCGCTCCATTGCATGGATTGGAGGGTCGAGTTTTACCCCGACCGGTCATCCAGGTTCCATTCAAGTCAACGGCAGGGTTGTGAAGGCTAAAGCCTTCACCAAAAAGCGGCGATAAATCGCCGCACTCCATGGAGTGCGGGGCTTTA